>Ga0102589_1000283_pt1 | contig 123092 bp, 117 predicted proteins | sample AraplaMF_Col_mLB_FD_76858 | JGI IMG/M metagenome (GOLD analysis project Ga0102589, IMG submission 76858) | Arabidopsis root microbial communities from the University of North Carolina, USA - plate scrape MF_Col_mLB | ecosystem: Host-associated > Plants > Roots > Endosphere | place: USA...
CGACTGATAAGGTTTGGGGTATGTTCTTTTTGGTTGCGTTGTTACAAGCACTTGTAAATGGATTATCTACATATGTGGCGCAATCATCGCCTGAGATGATGGAAATTCAGAAGAAATTTGGCACAGGCCAAGAAGACTCTATCGGATATTTAGTTGGTAAGTCAATCGGTTCAGGTTTTATTGGGATAATAATTGGAACTCTTATTGTAGCAGCTGTCTATAAAATCTTTATGATGTTTTTTGGAAATGATACTTCGTACAAAAAATTGTTAGCCATTATTGTATATGCGAATATTGTGCTTGTAATTGGTGGACTTATTAATTCTCTTTTAGATTTAATTTTTGGAAGTGGTGCAACTGGGTATACAAGCTTGGCACCATTATTTGAACAAGGTACTACAGGGTATGCAATCGGTAGTATAGTTGAGGTATTCTATTTATGGAATATCGTTTTAATCTGGATGGGATTACAAATAACAGCTGGGTTAGGAAAAGTAAAAGCTGCGGTTCCAATTATCGTTCTCTTTATTATTAAAGTAGCGTTTGTAAGTGTAATGATTATCGCAGTAGCAAAGTTTATGCAAAGTTTCAATGGATAAGAATATGTGCAGAAAACGGCTCGATCAGGAGCCGTTTTTTATTTTTGTATGTATTTGAAATACTAGGCCTCGTATTTCAAATTTCCTCTACAGATATTTGAAATTTCCCTATGCAGAATTTTAAATAACTCACCATGAAATCCTCTTTATCTTCTTATATTGTAAAGGTACCGCGGAATAACAAAGAGGTATACCTTTTAGAAATAGGTATAATATGAAACCGGCTACTTTTACAGAAACAGTTACGTTGTATGAAAAGATGATTAAAAATCAAATGAAAAAGCTTTATCTGTACCGGGATTATGAAGAGTACTATCAATGTGGTTTAATTGGACTTTGGATGGCATACGAAAAGTATGAGGAGGAGAAAGGAACTTTTGCAGCTTATGCACTTGTAACAGTACGTGGATATTTGCTAGAGAAACTAAAGAAAGAAAATCGATTTCAAAAGCGGCATACATTCGCCGGACAGGAAATGTTACAAAATGTATGCGGAGCAGAAGTGTTGTCAGAAACTCAGGATTATATGAGTTTGTTAGATGAGAAAGAGAAACATATTATTTACGAACGTTTTTATGCAGGAAAGAAGATACATGAAATTGCGGAAGAGATGGAGATGACATATCATCAAGTGAGATGGGTATATCGGCAGGCACTGGGGAAGATGCGCAGCAGTATAAGAGAGTGAAAAAAAGAAAAATGGAAGGCAGGAATATTCTGTGTCTTCCATTTTTTTATAACAAATTTGTACTAGCAAGGAAGTAATGGTTTGTCTAGGAGGCGCATGACTTTATAAATATCTCGAAATTGTTGTGAATCTTGCATGTTCATGCGGCACAAGAGAAATCCAGCTTTCAAAAATTGTTGTTGCATTTGATAAAAACTAGTAGCAACAATTATGGTTGTACCATTATAAAAATGAAGTTTGGATTGCTTGCGATTATTATAAATTTCTATTTTGTTTATATGACTATAGAAAACCCAAATACAGTCTGGAGATGCAGGAGATTTCGTTGGAATGGCGCAAATATAATGACGATGATCAATTGGGATTGGGATATTTTGTTTAAAGTAATAATTTTCTTGAATCGCATCTCGCCTTCCTTTATAGGTAGAATGGTTATGTAATAGGCAAGATAGCTGTACCAATTGTAATGATGTTTTAGATGAAAACTTAATATTTCCATCATTTTCTGTTATTTTAGTACGGTGAAAAGGATGGGCGTAAGGCTCAAGTATCATTGTAGAACTAGAGATAGTATCATGACTAACTAGGTCGTCCAAAGGAAAAGCCTCCTTAAAAGTATTTGTTTACATATTTTAGTATATAGATGGAATATAAAAATAATTTTAAATATTTGTAAATGTTTGTAAAGTTTACTTTATTTTGTAAATAGTAAGCCTTCTATATAAATTCATTTTAATTTTTCGACATATAAGCTGTTTTGCATACAAAAATGAATCTACACTCTTTTCCTCCTTAAAAAGAAAGGGTTTCTATCGTTTTTTCAATTTAGATTTATATAATTTGCATCGCTTGTACATATATATGAAAATAGAAACAGTTAGGCGGTGATAGAATATGAAAAGGAAGTATATAATTATGGCACTTGTTGTCCTTCTTTTCGTATATTTAGCAAATAGCAACCCGAGTAAAGGGGAATATACAGAATGGGCAGCAAAGCAATTTATGAATCGCAATGATATTAGTAAGAAATTAACAGAGGTTGAAAAAGAAGACCCAGATGGGCTTGTTGGTGAACTTGCGACAATTGGTAAGAAGTTAGCAAAGAAATATGTAGAGCCACAAGTTGACGTGTTGATTAACCATTATACAAAGCGAAGCGATTATATTTTCTTCTCGACGTATAAGACGGAATTTACAATTGGGAAAGAAAATTATAAATATGTTTCAATCGGATTCTCTCATATTTTTATTCCGATTGAGATGCCGAAGAAAAAAGACGAAGCTGCAAATTGATGCAGCTTCGTCTTTTGCGTTTAAGGAGCAACTGTTACTTCTGATACTGTCTTTTCAACAAGGCGTGCCCCTTTTTTACGAGTGTTCCCACTAAGTGATAAGAAAATTGCAGAGGAGAGAATTGTGTCCATCACTTGGCTTATGGTTTGTTCATTCACAGGTGTAATAGGATTGTCGATAGAGAAGACGACTGTTTTTCCATCCTCTTTTAAGAAAATCAGTTCGAGTACTGTCATTATCATTTACCTCCTTGTCACTAAATTTTTACGGATTTGAGATGTCAGATGTACTTAAAAGTTGAACTGCATGAAGCTTTAATCCTTGTAATGAAGCAAGGGCACGTCCCACTTCATGGACCTGTGCTACATCAGCATTTGGCTTTACTCGTTTAAATTGTTTGTTTTTCAAAATAGTTTTCCCGTTTTTGTCTGTGCCACCGTTTAGGACAAGGCGCAAGCTTAAGTCAGTTACAATCGTTTCAATCGCCATTTTTTCACCCCCTTTTCGTCATATATATAGGAGGCAACGGTCATATTTTGGCGTGAAATTTTTTATTTTTTTTGGTACGCTTAGAAGAATAAGAGAGGAGTTTCAAAAGATGAATCGTAAATGGTTAGTTTGGATTCCCGTTTTACTATGGATGGGGATTATTTTTTATTCTTCAGCACAGCCGTATAAGAAGCAGGATATGCGTTCAGATATTGAGAAGTATGTTCCGTCTCAATTTGTAGAAGAAAAATTCTCCGGTGTATCGATTGACTATGGCGGGGGAACACCGGTTAGCATTGAAAATAAAGGCGTTGGTGGTTTTGTTGAGTTTTTCCTTCGTAAAGGAGCTCATTTCACAGTATTCTTGATTCTTGGTGCGCTTTCGTATTATGCATTGCACCGTTCTGGTTGTTCAAGAATGCGTTCCTTCGTATTCGCACTTCTGATTGTCGCTGGATATGCAACATTCGATGAAATTCATCAATCGTTTACAGGTGACCGTACACCGATGTGGCAAGATTCAGTTTTAGATACGTCGGGCGGACTGACAGGAATTATAATAAGCAATTGGTTTTGGCATAGAAAAAGGAGCTAACCCTTCGGGATAGCTCCTTTTTTGTGAATATATCGACGCCTCGATAATATGCGACACAGCATCTCATTATTAAAATGGATTTTATACACCGAGTAATTCCTTCAACTCGTCTGTTGAGAGTTCTGTCATCCAGCTATCACTTGTGATAATAGCGCTACTCAGCGATTGTTTACGTTCTAGCATTTCATCAATTTTTTCTTCAAGTGTACCTGTTGTAATGAGTTTATGGACGTGTACAAATCGCTTTTGACCGATGCGATATGCTCGGTCTGTCGCTTGATTTTCTACAGCTGGATTCCACCAGCGATCATAGTGAATGACGTGGTTTGCGGCAGTTAAATTTAGACCTGTGCCGCCAGCTTTTAATGAGAGGATGAAGATGTCATATGTTCCATTTTGGAACTGTTCGATCATCTTATCACGTTCTATTTTCGGTACACTACCGTTTAGGAAGAGAACACGCTGACCGAATTTCTCTTCTAATATTTTTTGTAACATATTCCCCATTCCAATATATTGCGTGAAAATTAAGCAGCTTTCATTTTGATCTTTTATATTTTCAATAAGATCCATTAATGTTTGCGTCTTCATGGAGCGCTGCACAATATCTTTCGGCGCTTCTTCTTTTAAGTAAAGAGCGGGATGATTACAAATTTGCTTTAGCTTACTGAGCATCATTAAAATAAAACCGCGTCTTTCAATGCCTGTTAAGCCTTCAATGTTTTGTAGTGTATCTTGTACGAGTTGTTCATATAGTGATGCTTGCTCACCTGTTAGTGGACAGTATTCTTTTTGTTCTTGTTTGTCCGGTAAGTTTAATGCGACTGTTTGATCTTGTTTTGTCCGGCGCAGTAAGAACGGTGAGATGAATCTTTGTATTTGCTGAATTTTCGCTTCATCACGATCTTTCTCAATGGGTGTTACGAAGCGGCGCTGAAATTGTCCTAGGCTACCAAGATATCCGTGGTTCAAGAAGTCGAAAATAGACCATAGCTCTGCTAACCGGTTTTCCATCGGCGTACCTGTTAAAGCGATTTTGTGATTTGCTTGCAAATTACGAACCGCTTTCGATTGTTTCGTTTGCGGGTTCTTAATATTTTGCGCCTCATCCAGGATGATCGCATCCCAGCACTGCGCGTTTAACTCTTCTTCATCAAGTTGTGCTAATGCATAAGAAGTTAATACGACATCCGTACTCTGAAGAAAGTCCTTAAATGAATCGCCTTTCGAACGGTTGCTTCCATAATGTAGTTGAACCTGTAAATGCGGCGTGAAGCGTTCAAACTCCTTCTGCCAATTTCCAAGAACAGACGTCGGTGCTATGATTAGTGCCGGACCTGTTTGGAGGCTTTTTTCTTTCACATATAATAAGTAAGTAATGGTTTGGATGCTTTTTCCAAGACCCATATCATCCGCTAACAACGCTCCAAATCCGAGCTCTCGTAAATATAAGAGCCACTCTACACCGTGTTCTTGGTATGGGCGAAGTGTGGCTTGCAAGGAAGATGGTATTGGAACTTTTGGAATGTCTCCGATATGCAATAATTTTTGGAAGAGCTCTTCGTAATAGCCATCTAGCTCAATTTCAATGTCTGTAAATGGATTATCTTCTTCTACAATTTCTGCTTCGGCAGAGTTTGATAAGTGCTGCTGCAAAACATCCTTCATTTCAAGGCCATATTTATCTGCACGTTTCATTAGTTTTTTCACTTCTTCAATAAAGGCAGGGTCGAGTCTCATCCATTGTCCATTTAAATTGAAGAGTCGTTTGTTTTGTTCGACAAGATCGAAAAACTCACTCTCTGATAGGTCGATGCCATCTGTGGAAACGCGCCAGTCGAAATCGACGAGAGTGTTCATGCCGAAGAAGGATTGTGTTTGATTCGTACTTTGCTTCAATTGGACGCGTAACCTTGGTTTCGTTGCTTTTAAGTTTTGCCACCAAGACGGTAGTAAAATATCAACGCCGGCTGCTAATAATTCGTTACTCGCCTCTGTTAAGAAGTTCCATGCTTCTGTTTCATAGAGCTCAGTTCGAAAGTGATCATCTTCCTTAAGCCATGGAACTAGCTTACCGAACCCTTCCTGCGTTTCTTGAATACGCTCTTCGTAGTTATGCCATCTTTTTGGTAGTGAATCGATGTCATTATAGACGTATATCCGGTGTGCTCCGCGTTTTGTGGTGATAATCGTTTCAAGTTTCCACAGTTCAAAATCATTGTGTGGTTCTTGGAGACGAAGTCCAATTGTGAAGGGAAGATCATCCTCGATGTAGCCAATTTTCCGGAGCCAATCTTCTTCATGCATTGCTGTTACAAGCTGTCTTTTCGTAAAATCATAGTGCTCATATAGTCGCTTCGCATCTTCCCAGCCATCATTAGAGCGAGCATCTTGAAGAATACTCTCATTAACTGCCTGAGAGAAAAGGGATGCTAGCGTATCATCTTGAGTTGAAACATTGCTAACTTTCCATGACGGATAATCGGACCAGCGCTTCATATCAGGTATAAAGCTTCCAGTTACAAAGGCATCCCATAGTTCTTTTGCATTTGGCGTAAGTGCGGTAATGGGATCATTCATTTGCAGCCTGGCAAATGAATTCATTGGTTTATTGGCGATATATTCAAATGCTTGAACGCTCGTTAGCATAATCCCGCTTCGTCCTTCGTATGTAGCTTCTTTCAAGAAGGTGCCATAGAAGGAAGTTGAATGCCATGTGAAGGCATGTTGTTTCCAATCTCTTGCAGGTAAGAGATTGCCGGTTTCATCTTCTCCCCAAAGGAACCAACCTTGACTTACGTGCTGGAGCCGAATTGTTACTTCAGTTTGTATGATCATCGATTAACTTTCCTTTCCGCAGTTCTTCCTGTAGTGCTCTTAGACGTGAATATAAGTTAGCGATTTGGACAATGAAAATGTGCCATTCATCTGTTCGTTTGAGCCGTTTATAGAGCATACGCAATTTCTTTAAGTAACGGACTGCACGGCGGTATGACTTGCGATTCCGTTCCTCAATTGCTTGCATCGTTGCAAGATGATAGAGCGGAAGAGCTGCTTCTGGTGCTTCTTTTTCAATTTCTTTCAGTGGTTCTTTTAGCAATTCAATTGCTTCAAATCCATACAAGAGATGAAGTTCTGTCCATGCATGATATTGTTTTTTTGCTAGTACATATTGCTCGTAGTTTGTGAAGCTGTATGGCAATAGTTCTTGCAAAATCATTTCAAGACCTGCTTGTTCATTTGTGTGTGTTGCATATGTTTCATACATCATGACAAACAAACGAACGATATCTTTTACAAAAAGGGGATCGGCCTGATCATTCATTGTCTTTTTCACTTGTTTATATGTGAAAGACAGCCAATTTTTGGCGCGCTCCCATTGCATTGTACTCAGTAAATCTTCGAGCCAGTCGAAATAAAGACCGACAACTTGAGCCGGTTGTGTTTCGAGTAAGACCATAGCTAAATGATCCTCTTCTTTTAAAAAGAAGAGGTGAGAAGAGGCGAGTGCTTTCGAAAGTGGATTCATCTTCGCATCAATTCGTTTTTCTTCTTCTTGTATCCAAGATTTTTCTGCTAGCAACTCTCCCCATATATGCCGGTAAATAAAGAACCTCTCCTGTGTATAGGAATCGGTAGAGAAGAAAATATCATGCACTTGTCGAGCTGTTTCTTGCAAAATTGGTTCACATTCAGCAGGAATCGATTCTGATTTCAAGTCACGTACAAGTGATTCAACTTTATCAACAAATAGCCGGACAACGTTAATAGGTTGGTGATAGGAATACGTTTTGTTTGTCTCAAAGTCAAGGATTTCTTCTAATAGCTTTTGAAAGCAAAAAAGTGCACCATGTAATTTGAACAATTCATGTATAGCAACGACACGCGGCGCTTTTCGTTCTAATTTCATGTAAAAGTCTGTAAAGATGCTCATAAGAAAATACATTTGTCTATACGAGAGTCGTGTTTGTTCTTTTTTAAATGCGTCATATTCAGATTCAAAATATGCGTGCCAACTTGTAAAGTCCGTTTCTTCAAATGCAGACGATTGTAATACTTGTCGTGCTGTTCGAATCGGAGGGAGTGATGGTTTCGTTTTATTTTTAAATAATGTTAATACTTCTCCCACTTGTCCGAAGCTAGAAGCAGCAGACAGTAGAACAGCAAGCATGTGCTCGCACTGCGTCGGCGCGAAGCAATCACAATAGCTTTCCGCGATATTACGAATCGGAATATGGACGCTATACACATTTCCTTCAGCATCTACGGTACCTGATAACGTATAGCCATCAAAATCAACGTTGTAGACAAGACCGCTGCGATATAAATGACGAGCAGTGGCAACATGCTCTTGATCGGCTACTTGCTGCGGATCGAGTCCTTGAACAAATTCATTCGCGATCATCATAATTTCATCTTTCGTAATTGAATGTTGCAGCATAGTTTTCCTCCGTACAAAAGATTTATTTCCTCTACCATTATAAACAAAAAGAGGCGAAAACAGAAAAAATGAATTTGCTCGTATTTAATCTAGAAAAATATGGTAATATATATAGTTAAATACGTGACTTTTTTGTTTAGGAGGGGATTTGATTTGTCAGATTTTCAGACGAAATTAGGAAGCGGTATGAATAAGCTACAAGAAGGAATTGAACAGGGAAAGATAAAGTTGCAAGTGGCACAAGAGATTGCGCAATTAAAAAAGGAAATACAAGTGCAGCTTCATAAGAAGACAGAAGTTTTATTAGAGCTTGGCCAACAGGTATATGTTCAGATTCGAGATACTGGGGTCAAGGAAGAGGTATTAAAGCAATTAGTTGCTCCGATTCAAGAATTTGACGTTTTAATTTATCAAGCACGAAAACGAATTGTTGAACTGCAAAAACAACAAGGAGAGAAAGTAACGTGTGAGTGTGGAGGCTCTTTATCAATTGGTGATAAGTTTTGTGGGACATGCGGAAAACCAAATCCAATGCTATTTGTAGAGAGCAACGTAGAAAAGGTTACGTGTGTATCATGTAATGAGCACATTGCAAAAGGCTCCATTTTTTGTCCAGTTTGTGGAATTAAGCAAGGTGGGGAGTGAACGAAATGTACTGTCGCATGTGTGGGAATCAACATGGAGAAGAAGTGAACTACTGTCCAAATGAAGGAAGTATGACAATGGTGTCTGGAGACAGTGTCGTTCTTGAGCAAGACAACTCTAAATATTGCCGTGATTGTGGGAATGAAAATGCAGAGCAGAACCTGTATTGCCAAAAGTGCGGACATTCTTTATTTACAGTGAAGAAAAAAGAACATATCGTAAAGTTACCTAGTATGGAAAAAGGTCATAAAGTTGAATTAGGCTTACATAAAGGTGGTCTGAAGACAGGGATAATTGGCGGAGCAATTGCAAGCGTTCTTATGTTACTTGCGGGATGGCTTGGAAGTTTAGCGGTTTCAGAGATGATGAAAAAGATATTCCATGAATTTGCTAGGGAATTAACAATGTTACCTGATTTTTATGCGAGTACAACTTCTACACTATTAAGCTATCATTTACTTGGTTTTTCAGCAGGAGATGAAGGCGGAATTGTTATGTCGTTATCTTGGCATACTCCATTCTTTTTACTATTAATTATTCCATTTATTATTTTATGTGGAGTAGGGATTTGGATAGGGAAACAACGTGTTGCAAAGACGATTGGAGAACAAATCGTACTAGCGACAACAGTCGGTATTATTTATGGATTATTCTTATTTGTAATCAGTTTTATTGCCTCACAATCAGTTGCACTCCCAGAAGTAGGAACGATAACAGTTGGATACTCTTCGTTGAAAAGTTTAGTAAGTGGTTTTATGTACGGAACTTTCTTTAGTTTATTTGGATTGATTGCGCATACAAGCCGAAACAATATAGCAGATGCGTTTCAGGAGCTACTTCCATACGGGGCATCGCTATATCATGGAATGGCAGCGATGGTGAAAGGTCTTTTGCTGACAGCTGCTATTTTTTGTGTGACGACACTCATTGCACTATCTGGTAGTAATGCAAAGCCTTTCGAAGATGTAGCGCCGACAATTTCAGCGCGTGCAATGATGGCATTGCAACTCACACCAAATGTATGGAGTATGACTCATTTTGCACCAGTAGAAATAAAGGTTCCAGCGTTACAAAAGGAAATGTCTAAAGTAATGACAACAGGTGACAAAAGTATGATAGAACTTTCATTCATATCAGGTGTATCTGCTGGTGGCGTTAAAATAAAAGATATTTTAATTGCTGAAGGTGCTCCGCTATCAGCAATGGAAAGTTTTGATGAGATAAATGGTAAATTCCACCTTGGTTTGTTGCTCCTTATGATCCCAGTATTCTTTATGTTTAGAGCGGGACAAAAATTAGCGAGGGTGCCATTCTCTAATATGTATGTAACGTTAGCTGTATGTAGCGGTGCTTATACAATTATGATGATTGTAATGAATCTTCTTTCTAAAATTGAAATTAATATTGCAGGAAAGCTAACAAAGGAATTTGGAGTAGGTGGAACAGTATTTTCTATGCAGGGCGGCTGGATCTATTTAATACTCGGTAGTTTTATTCTGACATATGCAGCTGCCTTCGCTGGAATGAAATTGGCAAGGAAGTAGGGAGGGAAGTATCGTGAAGTTTTGTGGAACATGTAAAAAACAAGTCGCAGATTACTTAAATTTTTGTTCTGAATGCGGAAGTAAAGTAGAAGTGATTGAAGAAAATGTAGCGGCTTCGAGAGCAGATGTACAGAGGGAAATGCAACCAAAGAAGAGCAAGAAAAATATTGTACTCCTCATTGTATTCGTCGTACTCGCTGCTTTACTATTTGGAGCATATAAATTCGGGGCATATAAATTCTCGAAAGAAAAGCAAATCAATGCATTAATTGATGCTTTCAATAAAAAAGATATAAATACAATTGATTCTCTTATAAAATCGGATGACCCAGGTTTGAAAATTAAAACAGAAGATATTAAATCTTATTTACGTTATTTAAAGGATAGTCCTTCGTACAATAAAGAATTGTTATCTTACTTACAAAAGCAAACGGTAGATACAAAGCTCGTTAACAAAGAAAGCTTTGTGGACGGACAAATTGTAGAGGATGGAAAAGAGTGGTTCTTATATCCAAAATATAAGTTCAGCATTAAGTCGTATTTTATGACGGTCAGCACAACTGCAAAAAATGCAGAAGTATATGTAAATGATAAAAAAACGGCTGATATTTCTAGCGAAAAATCTTCTAAAGAAATCGGACCTTATTTCCCTGGGACGTATGTTGTAAAAGCAAAGGCGAAGGCAGAGCTTACTGAACTAGAAACGGAAAAGGAAGTTGAGTTAGCTGGAGAAAAAGAAGGGAAAGTGGATGTGAAATTACCACTTGAAGGAAAATATGTTACAATCTCTTCTGACGAAAATAGCGCTAATGTCTTTGTAAATGGTAAAAAACGTGGGAAACTAGAGTATGGAAGCTATAAGCTCGGACCAGTACCAACAGATGGGACGGTCGAAGTTCATTTAGAGAAACAAACTGATTTTGGTGTTGTGAAAACCGAAAGCGTAAAAATTGGTGATGAGGAGAGCTCCTATTATTTAAAATTCCCAAAACAAACATCGGATACGGCAGTTGGTGACTTTGTTCGCACTCATATTTATAACAACGTGCGCGCTATTTCTTTAAATGACTTTAGTCTAATTGAAAATGACTATGATAAGAGCGGGAAATCATATAAAGAAGACCGTGATTATCTGCAATATTTAAAGAAAAAAGGAATTACTGAGGATTTATTAAAATTTGAAGTCCGTAATGTTGAACGTCAAAGTTCTACGAAATATAAAGTAACGACATATGAAGAATACAATATTCGCTATGGTGATGGATCTGTAAAGTTTAAGAGCTTTAGCAATGAACATATCGTTACAGTAAATGCGGATGGGAAACTAATGTATCATTCAATCAGTGCGAATAATACATTGAAAACAGAAGACGTATCTGGCCCAACGCATTAAAATGTGAAAAGACTATCTCTTTACAAAGAGGTAGTCTTTTTTTGATATATCGACTTCTCTACAAAATACGACAAGCTTGTACATATGGATCTTGTAGAATTCTTTCTACTAACGGAAGCATTTCTTCTTGAAAGGGTATATCAATTGGAAATGGTTTTTGTGATCCCGGTTTTGTGCCGTATTGCACAAATTTATATTGAACGGATTGATCGTGCTTGAGCACAATCAGCTTATAGCGATTGTCATCATGTTCAAGTGAAAAATCAATTGTAGCCCCGTCGTATGTTACATCATCTTTGTAGATGTATGGCTTCGGTGTGCCGATCCAGTCTATTTTTGCATGTGGGTTCATGGTATAGCCTCCTTATCGTCATTATATATATATCCATTTTGGTTTTCCAACATATAAGTCGCTGCTAGGAGACTTGCGCCCGTTTTTACTTTGCATGGGGTTAAAAAAGGCCCTGACCGCTTCTTTCCATGGGCGGCAGCTCTCTCCCACCTAAAAAAGGATGTTTTTTCATTTGTGTTTATATAAAAAAGTAAAAGCCAGCTCTCAATATATGAGAACTGGCTGAATTTTTAGCAGTCATTGGTTATTTTAAAATTTTCACTTTAACGGATTTACGTCCCCATTTGTTAGCGGCTGAATCAGAGCCAACTAGAACGTCGATACGGTTACCTTTAATTGCGCCGCCAGTGTCACCAGCGATTGCTTCTCCGTAACCTTCTACCCATACTTTTGATCCAAGTGGAATCACTTTCGGGTCAACAGCAATCATCTTCATGTTTGGATTCGCTGTTAGGTCATGACCCATTGCAGTTAATACACGGCCGCCGTATGTGCCGCCATTTTCGCTCGGATGAGCTGTATACGCTGTAGCTTCAACTGTTAGTTCACGACCACCAGAAGGAGTGTTTGTTTCTGCTGCTTTGACAGCAGGTTTAGCAGCTGGTTTTTCTTGTGCTGCTGGTGCTTTTGCTTCTGCTTTAGCAGGTGCTGCAGCTTGAGCAGGAGCAGGCGTTTCTTGTTTTTCAATAATAGGTGCTGTACCTGTTAAGAAAGGAACATGAACGTAAGCCGTTTTCCCATTATATTCGAATTGTAACCACTCATTTTGTACTTGGTTCGTTGTTTCGATCATATCGTCTTTCTTAAGCGTACCAAGAACTTCTGAGTTTGTGTTTGCTTCAGCACGTACATTTAATACGTTTGCTGTTACGTAATAGATGCTTTTTGTAAATTCTGCGTTTACGAATGCGTCTTTACCATCTAATTTGATTTTTGACCATCCGTTTTCTGTATTTGTAACATCTAATTTATGACCATTTAATAATTTGCCTACAACTTGTGATTCAGTAGTTGGGTTCTCGCGTACATTTAATACGTCTGTTGTTACAACAGTTTCTGCTTTTGCAGAAGTAGTGAAAATCCCAAGACCAAAAACCGCTGCCGTTGCTATACCAATTAATTTTTTCATGATAGCCTCCATTGCGTTTGTTTTCGTGTCCTCATTATAGCAACAGTTTTTTTCGGAATTTGGGAAATCACACAATTACAAACCATTCGTAACAAATCATTAATACTCTGTAATATAGAAAGAAATAATAGAAAGCAGTTTTCATTCCGTGTTTTTAGGAGGTTTGATAGATATCTCTATTACTTATAGCATAGAGGATATTTTTCAACTGAGATAATAATGTTACGCAGTTATTACGATACGGTTACTAGATGGTTACAATCCTTGAGTAATTCGTCGATTTGTGACTAAAATAGTTATATAAACATAAATAATTTGTTTGTGTATTCACAAAGAAGTGCTATATCCTTACAAAAACAACCGCATAATTGTTACAAAAAGAAAGAGCTGCTATCCGTAAATTTGGCTTTTTTTCAACTGTAACACACCTTTTTTGGGAAACACACTCCCATCCGCATCTATCTCGCACGATTTGGCGGTAGCATCTCCATTTTATAATCCGAACGGTTATATGGAGGCTCAACTGTCCATAAGAATTCTAATTGGTGAAGGCTGATTTTAGAGAGCTGAAAGAAAATCACCGCAAGAAATATTTCACTTTATCCGATTTAACATATCGGAATTAGAGTCATTTTACGAAAAAAAGAAACCTACAAAAGGGGGATTTTATGAGGAAACTGACAAAAACATTTATTGTCTCATTAACATTATGTATTGCATTTACAATTTGGGGGATTATTCCCGAATCTATAATCGGAAAAGGTAATTTAGGAAATGTGACTACTGCAATTCAAACTGCATTAGTTAGTAAATTTGGTTGGTTCTATATCATTTCTGTTTCTGTTTTCTTAGGTTTAGCTATCTTTTTAATCTTTTCAAAATATGGTTCGATCCGTTTAGGGAAAGATGATGATAAGCCTGATTATAGTTATATGACCTGGTTCGCTATGCTCTTTAGTGCCGGCATGGGAATCGGTTTGATTTTCTGGGGAGTTGCGGAACCATTAAATCATTTATACACACCGCCATTTGGAGAGAGTGCAACAGAAGAGAGTGCACGTCTTGCACTTCGTTTTTCATTCTTCCATTGGGGATTACATCCATGGGGTCTGTATGCACTTGTAGCACTTTGTATTGCTTATTTTACGTTCCGAAAAGGGAAACCAAGTACAATTAGTGCAACAGTTGGTTCTTTATTTAAGAGTGGTGAGCACGGACGGATCGCACATACGTTTGATGTATTAGCTGTATTTGCGACAGTATTCGGTGTTGCAACTTCATTAGGACTTGGAGCAAAACAAATTGCAGGTGGCGTTAGTTACTTAACATCTATTCCAAACTCATTAACAACGCAGTTAGTTATTATTGGGGTAGTAACGGTCCTATATATGTTATCTGCACAAACAGGATTAGATAAAGGGATTAAATATTTAAGTAATATAAATATTATTTTAGCCTTTGCACTTATGGCAATCTTATTATTTGCAGGTCCAACGAACTTTATTATGAATTACTTTACTTCTACAATCGGTTCGTACATTCAAGAGTTGCCAAGTATGAGCTTCCGTTTAAGCCCATTAAATGAGGGTGGTAACCAATGGATTCAATCATGGACGATATTTTACTGGGCATGGTGGATTGCATGGTCCCCATTCGTTGGTACATTCATTGCCCGTATTTCACGTGGACGTACGATTCGTGAGTTTGTTATTGGTGTGTTGCTCGTTCCAACAATTATTGGTGCGCTTTGGTTCTCTGTATTTGGGGGAACAGGTATTCACATGGAGATGTTTGATGGAGCAAATATTTATGGACAAATTAAAGAGATGGGCACAGAAATTGGATTATTCGCTATGTTAGATCATATGGGCAGCATAGGACCAGTTTTATCTGTTCTTGCGATTTTACTGATTTCAACATTCTTTATTACTTCAGCAGACTCTGCGACATTTGTTCTTGGTATGTTAACGACAAATGGTAGTTTAAATCCACCAAATCGTATTAAACTGGTTTGGGGTCTTGTTCAAGCAGCATTGGCAGCGATTTTATTATATGTAGGTGGATTAGAGGCATTGCAAACTGCTTCGATTATCGCAGCATTCCCGTTTGTATTTGTTATCTTCTTTATGGCTGCTTCCCTATTTAAAGAATTACAGAAGGAAGTTCGTCATCACCATAAATAATAGAAGGAAAGAGCTGATTTTGAGTCAGCTCTTTTTTGGTAGGTTGTGCGAATTCCTGTTGATTAGCAGTTGTCGCAGGTTGTCGAATGGTCGATAAGTTGTGTCGAACCGCCGATATATTGTCAAAAGTAATCCATATTTTTGTCAAAAATTTGTCGGAAATGTGTTGTCACTTTTGCGTATATGTGCTATATTATTTCCTGTAAGCGATTTCAAATGGTTTTTAAGCGTATTCAAGGGGGACAACTAGAATAATGAAGCGTTACGAAAGAAAGTGGAAGCATATTTGTTTGAAACGTGTGGCACATCGTAGTGTCCAAGAAAACACGGAACCAAAGACTGAAGTGTCTAAAGAACAGCAAGAGAAGCAATTGGTTTTACAAAAATAGCAGTCACTTTTTCGTATATAAATGAAAGTAGATCGTTCGTTGGGGGATGGACGTGAAAATTACTTTCGACTAAGGGGTATTGTCCGATATATAGATTTAAAGTAAAAATAAGCACAGAGCATACGGCGCTCTGTGCTTATTTTTTTAATCAAACGTTTGTTTAATTTTGAACGAGCCGCTGCCACTTTTACTTTTTAAACCTGACTGTCTTGTCCCATCCGATAATTTGTTTTTTATTTTTAGCGCGTAAGTATAGGAAGAGGCTTCTGATAAATAGGTACGTAAAGAGCTGGGCGTATGTGAAATACATTCATAAAAAAGCTGACCCGAAAATTCGGATCAGCTCGATTTTTATTATAAGAACATCATACCTGCAACTGCTGCATTTAAGAAGTTCGCTAGTGTACCAGCGATTACTGCTTTAATCCCAAGCTGTGCAATTTGTTTACGGCGAGAAGGAGCAAGTGTCCCTGTTACACCTAATTGAATTGCGATAGAAGAGAAGTTTGCAAAGCCACAGATTGCAAATGTTAAGATCATATTTGTTTTATCAGAGAAGTCTGCCATGTGTGGACCTAAGTTTGCATATGCAACGAATTCGTTGATTGCAAGCTTTTGTCCGATAAAGCCAGCTGCTTGTACAGCTTCGTTTGGTGAAACACCGATTAAGATAGCAAATGGAGATAGAATATATCCAAAGATTAAATCAAGGCTAAGTTTAATATGGAACCAAGATCCAACCAATCCTAATAGACCGTTTAATACAGCGATTAATGCGATGAACGCCATTAACATTGCTGCAACGTTAATAACAAGCTGCATTCCTTCAGAGGCTCCGCGTGCTGCTGCATCGATAACGTTAGCATCTTCACGCTCTGTAGAAAGTTGTACATTGTTATCTGGTTTTTCTGTTTCTGGCATAATTAGTTTTGCAATTAATAAGCTTGATGGTGCTGCCATAATTGCTGCTGCTAATAAGTGCTCTAGCGGAATTCCCATTGCTGCATAACCAACAAGAACTGACCCAGCAACGGCTGTCATACCGCTTACCATAATCGTGAAGAATTCACTGTTGGTTAGACGTGTTAAGTACGGTTTAATTAGAATTGGTGCTTCTGTTTGTCCTAAGAAAACAGTTGTTACTGCGTTTAAGCTTTCTGCTTTAGAAGTGCCAAGAAGTTTGCTTAATGCACCACCAACGATACTAACGAATTTTTGCATAATGCCAAAATAATATAAGATTGCTACTAATGAACTAATAAATACAATTGGAAGTAGTGCTTGAATTACGAAGACGAAGCCCCAAGGACCTTTTGAGTTTACTAAATCCCCAACGACGAATTTAATTCCCTCATAAGAAAAATTGATTAAGCCTTGAACGCCGTCAGAAGCAACTTTTAAGCCAGCTTTTCCGGCATCCCATCGTAACACGATGAAAGAAAACGTAATTTGTAATGCTAGCGCAATTAAAATTGTGCGCCAATTTATAGCTTTGCGGTTGGAAGATAGTAAAAAAGCAATTGCTAAAACTCCAATCACGCCGCCAATTCCCCATAAAACATTCATGCAGTATAAATCTCCTCTCTCATAGTAAAAAAGTATACATAACAGATGTCTATACGCTACGAAAATAGCATCTTAAGTAACTTATCACACCGGACATCAGAGGTCAAACGTCTATTGAAAAGTTTTAATAGAAAGAAAATTCTTTAAGAAAACACATATCAATCTTATGGAGGCGAAATAGGTTATGTTTTTTAGGGAGATATATTCATTATTATAACGCTATGAGCTGTTTTTATAGAATATAGTGTATGAAATAAGAGGAGAGAAACATATTTGTAGAAATACGAATTGAAAAAATGATAAAGACTTTTCTTTTATAGGTAAGGAGAGAGCATCCGGCCATGGATAGAAGCGGTCAGGGCCTTTTCTCGCCCCATGCCGAATTGAAAACAAAAGGAGAAAAAGAGAGTAGGTCACCTTTTGTTTTCATAGCAGGAACTTATCCTTCAAAAAACAAGGTGGGTGATGGAAGTTTCATTTTATATAAATACAAATTGAAAAAATGATAAAGACTTTTCTTTTATAGGTAGGGAGAGAGCATCCGACCATGGATAGAAGCGGTCAGAGCCTTTTTTCGCCCCATGCCGAATTGAAAACAAAAGGAGAAAAAGAGAGCAGGTCACCTTTTGTTCTTCGTAGCAGCGACTTATATGTGAAAAATCAAAAAGGATTTATATAAAAAGAGTCTTCTAGTAATCTAGAAGACTCTGAAACTATGACTTAAGGTGCTTTTGTATATCCTAAGAAGTGGCTGCTCCAGTAAGAGTTATTCATTGAAACAATTTTAACTCCGTTGTCACCAGCTTGAATAAATGATCCGCCGCCAAGGTAGATACCCATGTGAGAAGGACCTGGCTTATAAGTGTTTTGGAAATAGATTAAATCGCCTGGTTGTGGATTTGAAGTTTTTGGTAGACTGCTCCAATATCCTGCTACAGTTTGACGGCTAATGTTGTGACCGAATTTGTTAAATACGTGGAAAATGTAACCACTGCAGTCAACGCCATTAGCAGAAGTGCCACCCCATACATATGGTACGCCTTGCATTGATTTTGCATATGCAAGAATAGATGATGTATCACCACTTGTGTTGCCTGCGTTATTATTATTATTATTATTATTTTGGTTGTTGTTATTGTTACTGTTGTTAGGTTTATTGTCTACAGCGCCACCGACTGGTGTTTTAGATAGGAAACGAGTTCCTACATAGCCAGTGCGACCGTTGTAGTTAATTTTACTCCATCCATAATGTTCAGAAATAACTTGTACTTTTTGACCTTGTGGAAGAGCACCGATTACGCTGTAATTTGTACCTTCGCCGCTACGTACATTTAATGCTGCCGCATTAATGTAGTATTCACCAACAGATGTTTGTGGTTGCTCAGGCTGGTTTGGTTGTTCCGGTGTCGTTGTGCCACCTTTAACAAATTTCACAAATTCGCTACTTACATAGCCAGTTTTACCGTGATGATTAATTTTGTACCAACCATTTTCTACACCAGTTACATTTAATGTTTGACCGTTTAATACGCCACCAAGTACACCGTGGTATGTAGCTGGGCCTGTACGAACACGTAATGATGTTGTATTAACAACATAAGTACCGCCAGTTTGAACAGTTACATTATTATTGATTTCTTGTTGTTGATCATTACCTTGGACAACATCGTTACTAGAACCACCTTTTGTTACGTAGTCCTTGCTAAGGTAAGCAGTTTGTCCAGCATAGTTAATTTTGAACCAATCTTGAACTTCGCCAACAACTTGTACAACTTGTCCTTTATGAACAGATCCTAAAACTGTATGAGAAGCGCTAGGGCCTGTACGGACGCGAAGAGAAGATACATTTACTGTATAGTTTCCGCTTGCTGCTTGAACATTGTTGTTATTTGAAGAACCAGCGTTTGAAGAAATGCCAGATATGAATTGTCCACTAACGTAACCAGTTTTGCCGTTATGGTTAATTTTAACCCATCCGTTTTCTATGCTAATAACTTGCAATGTTTGTCCTTCATATACACGTCCCATAATGGAACTAGAAGTATTTGGGCTTGTGCGAACACGCAATACATCAGCAGTAACTTTGTTTTTGCCACCTGTGCTTACGTTTGGTGTTGTACCATTTTTTGATACGAATTGTCCACTAACGTAACCAGTTTTACCATTATGGTTAATTTTAACCCAACCGTTTTCTTCACCGATTACGTTTAATGTTTGACCCTCATATACGCGAGAGATGATGTCGTGAGAAGTGCTAGCTCCTGAACGAACGTGTAATACGTCAGCAGTAACTGTGTAGTTTGAATTGTTTTGTGGTGCAGCTTGAACAGTTTGTGTAGCAGGCTTTTGTGTATTTTCAGGGGCAGCTTGAACGCTATCTAATGTCGGGGCTGCTCCTCCTGCTACAGACACTGCCGCAAGACCGGCAAGATATTTTTTCATGTTTTGTCGATTCCTTTCTGTCTGTAATGTAGTGATGAAATATTTACCAACTGTTAAAAATTCTAAAAGGCATGTCGATTACTGTCAAGGCTTATGCGGGAATCTGAATATGTCAAAAATATTACGAAAAAAAATCAAGGTGCATGCTCCACCTTGATTTTGAACGAAAATACATACATTGTTTTGTTGTTAAATTTAAAATGTTCGTGTTTAAGGTAATGAGATATTAGAAGTTGAAAAACTTTGGACAAATGTTTTTTGTAGTAGTTTGGTGATTGGCCCAACTTGACCATTTTGGATGGCAGTTCCATCAAGATGTGTCATAGGCAGCACTTCTACAGTTGTTCCTGTAAAAAAGCACTCGTCAGCGTTATAGACATCACGAATACTGAATAATTCTTCTTGAACAGGAATCTGTAGTTTATGGGCTAAGGAAAGAATATATTGACGAATAATCCCGTTTAGGATTAGGTGATTAGCAGGGTGGGTATAAAGGATCCCGTTTTTTACAAGAAAAAAGTTCGAGTGACTACCCTCTGTAACTATTCCGTTACGAACGAGAAGGGCTTCTTTACATCCTTTGCGTTCTGCTTTTGTGGCAGCCAATACATTTGGCAATAAATTTAAGGATTTAATATCACAGCGGAGCCAACGTGTATCAGGTTCTGATATGGCACGTATTCCGTATTCAATCCATAAAGCGGGTCGTTCTTTTTTTGAGATATAAGCATAAATCGTTGGGGTTACATCAAAAGAGAATGCGTGCGCACGATGCTGTACTCCTCGAGAAACTTGCAGGTAGATGGTACCATCTTCTTGGAAGTTATTATTTTCGAGTAATTTGTAAAGTAGTGTAATGAGTTCTGCTTTAGAGAAAGGTAGTGTTAGTTCTATTTCATCCATTGAACGGTATAACCGAGTTAAATGTGGATCTAATAAGTGGATGTTTCCTTTATAAATACGAATTACTTCATAGACACCATCTCCAAATTGTAAACCACGTTCTTCTAATTGTATGTACGGTTGTTTGTTATTTGTATCAATAATTGTGTCATTCCATAATACAAATCTTTCGTATGCCATTTTACTTCCCATCCTTTCTTAATTATTTTAATGATGAGTGGTGAGAGCCCGTATGGAAACGCCAATTTATTGTATTTCGCATATACAAATTCGCAAATGAGAAATGAGAATCCTGCTTTTTAGAAATAAAAAAAGCAACATTCATATAGAACGTTGCTTGCAACAATGTTGCATAAGGAGGGTAGCTTGTTTCATAGGGATATTGTCTTGGTATAGCTTAGAAAGGTGACCAGTAAACCAAACGGCTTTACTAAGACAATGGATGTTGCTTCCCGGTAACGTCAGGAAAATTGTTACAAAAATGATACTATTATTCCCCATGAGGAATGAACAGAACACTGTTTACAAATTCTATTATAGAGATGTTTCATGAATTTTATGTAAATATTTGGTGAAGATTGTGTAATTTTATCATACTAATGTAGAGAAAAAGACGCTGAGATTACTCAGCGCCTTTTTTGTCTTCTTTAATAATTGTTTTTACTTCGCCCGTTTTAATTTTGTTGCTTTCGGAGAAGCGAAGTAAGTCTCCCTCAATGAGTTTATCAGACATGTGCAGTTCATTTTGCGCCCGATCAATCATCGCTTGAGCTTCTTCTTTCGGTACTTCTACAATTTCGCCTGTTTCGCGGTTATAGAATGTATTGTTTGTATATATATATTGTTCTGTTATAAAACTTCCATCACGAAGAACAACGAATGATTTATAATCTGGTGAGAATACATCATGACCGAAGCTAATGTCATTGCTTGAATCAACACCAAGTAAGTTTAGAATTGTTGGTTTAATATCAATTTCACCTGTTGGTTTTGAAATTGTTTTACCTTCTTTTTGACCTGGAACGTGAATGAACATTGGTGTACGTTGTAAGTTCATATGATCAAATGTTGTAATTTCTTCTTTTCCTAAGAATTGTGCCATCGCACGGTTATGGTTTTCAGAAATACCATAGTGGTCACCGTAGAATACGATAACCGAGTTATCATAAATACCTTCTGCTTTTAGACGTTCAATAAAGTTTTTCAGTGCTTCGTCTAAGTAACGAGCTGTTACCATGTAACGGTCAAATACACCATCACCAGAGTTGTAAGGTTCGATTAATTTTGTACCGTCATCATAAGTAAATGGATAGTGATTGGTTAAACTAAGGAAGCGAGTATAGAATGGCTTCTTCACTTGTTTTAACATATCCACGGATTGATTAAAGTACTCAATATCTTTTAATCCCCAGTTTAACTTTGTTTCTGGTGTGATTTTGTAGTCAAGTTCGTTATAGTAACGGTCGTAACCAAGTGCAGGATACATGATGTTACGGTTCCAGAATGTTGCGTTGTTCGCGTGGAATACAGCTGTGTAATACCCTTGCTGACGCAGGATTTCTGGTGTTGCAGTATATTCGTTATTACCATGTGTAAAGAATACAGCACCTCGGTCTAACGGATATAGTGATGTATCTACTAAGAATTCAGCATCCGATGTTTTTCCTTGTCCAGTTTGGTGGAAGAAGTTATCGAAGTAATAGCTTTCTTTTGTAAATTGGTTTAAGAATGGTGTAACTTCTTGACCATTTACTGTCGCACCAATTAAGAATGTTTGCAAGGATTCAAGAGAAACGACGATTACGTTTTTCCCTTTCGCAACGCCAAACATATTTGGATCTGGTTTCTCTTTGAGTGTCTTCACATAGTTTTCTGTTTCTTGTAATTTGCTACCATCAGCAAATGCTTTTTGTGAACTTGATTTCGCTTGTAAGCCAAGATCATATAATTGGTGAGTATATAAACCTAAGTTTTTCACGAGCATAACACGATCAAATGAACGCGTTAATAGTTCCGGACGCTCAGTCTCTGCAAGACCTAAGTTTGCGAAGAAAATAGCAACCGTTGATACGAAGTATAAAGAACGCATTGGACGTGACACACGCTCCGTTTTTGCAAAGTCTTTCTTCTTTTTTAATAAAACGAAGAAAAGAATAATATCAGCAAATGCAACAATGATTTTGTAGTTGAGTAGTTCTTTTACACTAGAACCTAACTGTCCAAAGTTGGACGTTTGCCCAAGTACCGGTAAAGTAACGAAATCATTGTAGAATCCGTAGAACATTACGTTACCAACAAGAACGATTGTTAAAACAAAATCAATTCCAAGTGCTATATAATTACGTTTTTTTCCTTTTGCGAATAATGCAAGACCCACAAGCAGTAATGATGTTGCCAATGGACTAATGAATAAGATAAATTCTTGCATGAAAGATTCAAGTTTCAAATCAAAGCTCGTACGCGTTATGATGTAAGTTTTTAGCCATAAGGCCAAAGCGACGAACAAAGTAAAACGCACATTATGAAATTGTGATTTTAAAGATTCCTTCATCCATTTCCACCCTTTCTCTATCAGGCTTGGTCGATTTTTGAGAGAAAAATGCTAAAATAAAAAATACATAGTTTTCTTGGCCATGAGCAGGGTTTTCTATATCACCCATATACGACTTTAACTATGCATACCCTTTTGGTTTCCTGCCATTTCTTTTGTTGATCCATAAGCATAACGTCATTTCTGTATTATACAACAAAATTCAATTCTTAGAAACACTATAACATTTTACAGTTTTTGTATTTTTGTTGTTGCTGCCAGAGAAAACTTTAACATTGGTTTATATGCTCGTCAACTAGAAAATATAACAAAGATAAAAGAGAATGTTAAGAGAAATAGAACATTTTATATTGAGAAATATTGATAGAAAATATATAAACCCTTTCTTTTTAGATGGGAGAGAGCGTCCGCCTGAGCATAGAAGCGGTCAGGTCCTTTTTTCGCCCCATGCCGAATTTAAAACAAAGGGAGAAGGAGAGAACAGGTGCATTTTGTATGCAAAGCAACTTATAAGTGAAAGAACAAAAAGAGTGATTTAGCAAAATTTTGATTGGTGATGGAAATTTTAATGTATAACCCCCTCTTTTTAGGTGGGAGAGAGCGTCCGCTCAAGCATAGAAACGGTCAGATCCTTTTTTCGCCCCATGATGAGTTTAAAACAAAGGGAGGAGAAGAGAGCAGGTCTTCTTTTGTTCCCGAAGCCGTGATTTATATGTGAAAAATCTTATTATAATTAGAGTAAATAGCGGGAAATGATCGCGAACACTTGTTCTTTCTGGTGTTGTCTGTTACAATAAGTTTTCATCGATCGGTTATGTGTATATTTGATGAGCTTTTTATTGACTAATGAGGCTAGTTTTTTCTTTTTGAAGGCACATCTACTTTTGCGTATAGTGAAAAAACAAAATATGGGGGCTCTTTATATGGAACGAAAATTTTCAGTTGAAGCGTTTTGGAATAAAGTGAAACATGTAGCGAAACAAGCGGGACAATCGGTTATTTATGCAAGTTTATTGCTGTTTTACATTATGCAAAGACCGGATGTTCCAAAACGAGTAAAGGCAACCATTATCGGAGCACTTGCTTACTTTATTGCGCCAATTGATGCGATTCCGGATTTTATAGCTGGAATTGGTTATACGGATGATTTAGGGGCATTAACAGCTGCACTTTTGCAAGCATCCATGTATGTAAATGAAGATGTAAAAGAAAAAGCGCAGATGAAATTAGCGGATTGGTTTGGTTCGGATATAGACACATCGTTTATCGATCAAAAATTAGATCAATAGGTGAGAACTGTCATGTGCTGGCAGGGCAAACATAAGCGAGGAAGTGTACTATGCCATCAGGAAAAACACATACGAAAATAAACTTACTTTCTCTTCCGATTGTTTTATTTATGCTTGTTTCGTATGGATTAACAAATTTTGATTTTTTACTCACTTTTGCGATAGGATTTTTAATCGGCACATTTTTCTTAACACCAGATTTGGATATTCATAGTAACGCCTATAATAAATGGGGATTACTTCGTATTTTTTGGTATCCGTATCAATGTGTGATGCCGCATCGTTCTTTTTTAACGCATACGCTTGTAATCGGTGATCTCATTCGTATATTGTATATGCTTCTTGTCTTTTCTCCATTCCTATACATAGTAAATAAAATGGTGCTAGACGGAAGGTTGCTTGAGATTGCAAAGGAACATGATGTTGCTTTAACGACATTTGTAATTGGAGTTATCGCTGCGAGTGCACTCCATATTATAGCGGATCGATTGAATACGCGCCGGAAAAAGCTTATGAGAAAAAAGAAGAAAAGAAGAAGAAGGTAGGGCACTTGCGAATTGCGAGTGCTTTTTCTTTTTTAGTTGTGCTGAACGAGGCATAAGGCTTTTAATCAAACGTTTGTTTAAAGTGAAATACGCCAGAGGGACAGTCTTTTCTTTTGTTAATCAAACGTTTGTTTAAAATAATGAGGGAAGAATGAAACTTACTTTTTTCCTATTTATAGAAAGTGCAATTAAACGAAAAAACGGGAAAAATAATCAGAAAAATCTTTTTAAAATAAAAATGGTATGGTAAAGTATAAATACAATAATTGAAAACGTTTTCTTAAACGTTTTTTATTTTGGACTTAAAGGTATGATGACCGGATAGTCTATTGATAGGATTATAAGGGTTTTAAAACAGGGGATTACAGAAAGGGAGAGGACAATGGGCACATGGACACAAGTTTACGATCCGTTCGGTAACATTTGGATTTCCGCAGCGGTAGCACTTATTCCAATTATCTTTTTTTTCTTGGCTTTAGCAGTCTTTCGTATGAAGGGCTATGTAGCAGGACTTATTACAGTTGTATTAACAATTTTAGTTGCGCTATTTGCGTATAAAATGCCGTTTACAATGGCGATGGCAGCAACCGGATATGGCTTTGCATACGGGTTATGGCCAATTGCATGGATTATTGTGATGTCGGTATTTTTATATAAAATTTCTGTCAAAACAGGACAGTTTGATGTGATTCGTGCATCGGTACTATCGATTACGAATGACCATCGTTTACTCGTTATTTTAATTGGCTTTTCATTTGGCGCATTTTTGGAAGGGGCAGCAGGATTCGGTGCACCGGTAGCAATTACAGCAGCGCTTCTTGCTGGTCTTGGTTTAAATCCGTTATATGCAGCAGGACTTTGCTTAATTGCAAATACAGCACCGGTGGCGTTCGGAGCGATGGGAATTCCAATTACAGTTGCGGGGCAAGTAACGGGTATTGATCCCCACAAAATCGGACAAATGGCTGGACACCAATTGCCGTTTTTATCATTGTTTGTTCCATTCTTTATCGTATTTTTAATGGATGGCTTCAAAGGTATAAAACAAACATGGCCTGCATTACTTGTAGCAGGTAGTTCCTTTGCAATTACGCAATTTATTACAGCAACGTTTTTAGGACCAGAACTTCCAGATATTACATCAGCACTTGTCAGCTTAGTATGTTTAGCATTATTCCTAAAAGTATGGCAGCCGAAAGAAATCTATCAATCTAATCAAGCAAATGCTGAAGCGGCAGCAACAACGACGGCTGCATCCATGCCGAAATTAACAGTAGGAAAAGTTGTAAAGGCTTGGTCACCATTTATTATTTTGACAGTGATGGTTGTTATTTGGAGTCAAAGTTTCTTTAAAGCATTATTTGCTCCAGGTGGGACGTTAGAAAGTCTTGTCTTTAAGTTTCAAATTCCAGGTCTGCACAATTTAGTCATGAAGGCAGAGCCAATTGTAAATAAACCAACGCCTTATGAGGCAGTATTCAAACTTGATATTTTATCAGCAACTGGAACAGCAATTTTAATCGCTTGTATCATTTCTATCATTATTTTAAAAATGAGTGCAAAACAAGCTATAGAAACATTTGCAGAAACGTTACAAGAATTAAAAATGCCAATTCTATCTATCGGTTTAGTATTAGGATTCGCATTCATCGCAAACTATTCTGGTTTATCCTCAACACTCGCGTTAGCATTAGCAGGAACAGGTGGATTATTCCCATTCTTCTCACCATTCCTTGGCTGGCTCGGTGTATTCTTAACAGGATCAGATACATCGGCAAACGCGCTATTCTCCAATTTGCAAGCTATTACAGCACAGCAAGTTGGTGTGAAAGAAGTATTGCTTGTTGCTGCAAATACAACAGGTGGTGTAACGGGTAAAATGATTTCTCCGCAATCGATTGCGATCGCGTGTGCAGCAGTAGGTCTCGCTGGAAAAGAATCTGACTTATTCCGCTTCACAGTAAAACATAGTATATTCTTTGTAGTTATTGTTGGAATTATGACATATGTACAAGCTTATTATTTAACGTGGATGATACCGTAAGTAGAGAAAAGATTCATAGCCACCAACTTAACACAAACAAGCCAGGTGCTGAAAGTACCTGGCTTGTTTGTGCCTAAAATGATACATACCCTTAACCCGATGGTTATGTACGGCATGAAAGACTATTCATCCTCGAATAAATACCCTCCCAAGTTTATTGAGCCCTCTATAAATAAGTATGCTGATGAAAAGAATGAAAATTGCAAAGAACTCTTTGCCTGCGTCCTCATCTTTCCAGTGAACTTCAAACAGCCAATCGATTCCGTAATTTGCAGTAATCCAGATAGAAAATAGTGTCCAGAAATGCATCCAACTTCCCCAAAACAGAGCGGAAAAGAAGGCTATAATTGACGAGCCTCCAAACCAGAGGACAAAAATGATACATATTGCGAAAAACGTAAATCGGAAGATAGATCCCAAACAACCCATTATAATTTCACTCCTGATCTAAACTTTACTTTACATATGTGAATAAATAATATGACTAACTTTTTAGGTGTTCTGATTTTAGCTGAACATGGGTAAGTTTTGACCCCCACCTCAAAATTCAGTGGAAACAAAGAAGCTAGGTGGGAGATGAACTGCCTGTAAAAGCCCGATTGGTCGGGCTAATAATCAGTGGTTCAATAGGGAGTATCGACTAGCAGATAAAAAACGACATGTAAAAATTGTACTTCATGCCTTTGCATTTTTCTGATTATCGTGTATGATGGGAAAGTATTGAAAATTAAATCAGTGATAAACTAGGGGTGCCCAAGAGAAGCGTGGGCTGAGAGAGAAGTGCGAGAACTTCTTAACCCTCTGGACCTGATCTGGCTCGTACCAGCGTAGGGAAGTTAACGGCTTTACATAACTATGTCTTTATGAGCCAGGTCCTTGTTTTACTATGGACCTGGCTCTTTTTATTTTGGCATGCGCTGGTCACTAGTTCTTGTCCTTTTCACAAGTAAAGCGAAAGCGGCTCGGTCAGAATGGGAGGGGATGGAGCTTCAGCTGAAGAGGCGAAGCCACCGATCATTCTAGCTGCTGAAGCGGGAATCGAATTGCCCAGAAGGTGGCCCGAGATTCTGAGCAAGTTCGATTTGCCTGAAATGATAAAGGGGAGGAAACACAAATTATGAAGCAATCTGTTTCAGCTGAGCAAATTGAATTGAAGTCGAGTTTACCAGGAAGTCAGAAAGTCTATGTGGATGGCCCGCGTGAAGGTATGAAAGTACCAATGCGTGAGATTGAGCAAAGTGATACAAACGGTGTACCAAATCCGCCGATTCGCGTGTATGATACAAGTGGTCCGTACACAGACCCTGAGTACAAAGTAGAGCTGGAAAAAGGAATTCCAACACCTCGCCGTGCTTGGATTGTTGACCGTGGAGATGTAGAAGAGTATGAAGGACGTGAAATTAAACCGGAAGATGATGGCGTGAAGGCTGCTTCTCAGCATACACCTGTGTTCCCGCAGATGGATCGTAAACCACTTCGTGCAAAAAAGGGCGCAAATGTAACGCAAATGCACTATGCACGTAACGGTATCATTACATCTGAGATGGAATATGTTGCGATTCGTGAAGGTGTAGAGCCTGAGTTTGTTCGTAAAGAAATCGCAGAAGGACGTGCGATTTTACCAGCAAACATTAACCACCCAGAAGCAGAACCGATGATTATCGGACGCAATTTCCACGTGAAAGTAAATGCGAATATCGGTAACTCTGCAGTTTCTTCTTCTATCGCGGAAGAAGTAGAGAAGATGACATGGGCAACGCGCTGGGGTGCAGATACAATTATGGACCTATCAACAGGGAAAAATATTCATACGACTCGTGAATGGATTATTCGTAATGCTCCTGTACCAGTTGGAACAGTGCCGATTTATCAAGCGCTAGAAAAAGTAAATGGTATTGCTGAAGATTTAACTTGGGAAGTATACCGTGACACGTTAATTGAACAAGCGGAGCAAGGTGTGGATTACTTTACAATTCATGCAGGTGTACTACTTCGTTACATTCCAATTACAGCAAAACGTACGACAGGAATTGTTTCGCGCGGTGGTTCTATTATGGCGCAGTGGTGTTTATTCCATCATAAAGAAAACTTCTTATACACTCACTTTGAAGAAATTTGTGAAATTATGAAACAATATGATGTTTCCTTCTCTCTTGGAGATGGATTACGTCCAGGTTCGATTGCGGATGCGAATGATGAAGCGCAATTCTCTGAGCTTGAAACGCTTGGTGAGTTAACAAAAATTGCTTGGAAGCATGATGTTCAAGTTATGATTGAAGGACCAGGGCATGTACCAATGCATTTAATTAAAGAAAATATGGATAAAGAACTTGATATTTGCCAAGGCGCACCATTTTATACACTTGGACCTTTAACAACGGATATTGCACCGGGTTATGATCATATTACATCGGCGATTGGTGCAGCGATGATTGGCTGGTTTGGTACAGCAATGCTTTGTTATGTAACACCGAAAGAGCATTTAGGCTTACCGAACAAAGATGACGTTCGTGAAGGGGTTATTACGTATAAAATTGCGGCGCATGCGGCTGATCTTGCGAAAGGACACAAAACAGCGCAGCAGCGTGATGATGCTCTTTCAAAAGCGCGTTTTGAATTCCGCTGGCGCGATCAATTTAACTTATCGTTAGATCCTGAACGGGCAATGGATTTCCACGATGAAACATTACCAGCAGAAGGAGCAAAAACAGCTCATTTCTGTTCCATGTGTGGTCCGAAGTTCTGTAGTATGAGAATCTCACATGACATTCGTGAATATGCAAAAGAAAATGATTTAGAAACAACAGAAGCAATTGAAAAAGGCATGAAAGAGAAATCAGAAGAATTTAAAGAAGCTGGTAGTCACTTATATCAATAATTGGATTTGAGATGGGGGTACGAATGCCCACAAATAGTGGGGGATATGTACGGCTTCCGAACACCTTTTAACTTGATTGATCACGTGTATCTAATTTAAATATAGAAGAAGCCTCCTTTGCTAAGACGGTAGCAAAGGAGGCTATTGTTTTTTAGAGGGAGAAGAAAAGTTGTACCCAGTAGAATAAGAGGAATAATGTTACGATTGTTGAGAGCGGGATGACGATAAGGGATACGCTTAAATAATCTTTCCACTTCACTTTAATTTTATTTTGTTTTAGGATGTACATCCAAATGAGGGAAGCAAGTGTACCGATTGGTAATAATAACGATCCCATGTCACTACCGATAATATTTGCAAGATAAATTGTTTTTAGAGTGACTGGATCGAGTCCCATCTCGGTTAATGTAATGGTACCAATCATTAATGCGGGGTGATTATTAAAGACGTTGGAGAGAAGTGAAACCAATCCACCCATTGTAAAGCTTGCGTATAGTAGATGCTGGTTAACAATCGGTTCGAGCCACTTTACAAGAAACGTTGTTAATCCTGCATTGTGAAGCCCGTAAATAATAACATACATGGAGAATGCGAAGATCAAAATGTGCCACGGTGTCTTTTTTAAGATATCGACAGGGTTTGTACGTAAATAGTACCATCTCCATACAAGGAGAACGAGTGAACCGAGTACAGCTACAATTTCAATTGGTATGGATAGGAAGGAAGCGACGAAGAGAAGACAGCGCATAAGGAATACGAAAAGTAATACCTTTAACATAAATTTTGTCCGTTTTTGTTTTGTATCAACGGAATTTTTTCCTTTTAGAGGATGGAAATTTTTTGTGAAGAAGATTTCTTCAATATCATAAGAGGAAACTGGTAATTTTTTAGGTAGTTTTCTCTTTAAAACAGTGTACATGAGCCATGACATAAATAGTAGTCCTAGTGTTGCAGGTACGAACATCATTGCAGTGTGCATATAAAGTGTCATGTGTACGATATTTAATGCGATTAAGTTTACGATATTACTTACACCAATTGGTGCACTTGAAGCAGTAGCAATTAAAGCACCACTTAGTAAATACGGAATTTGTTGGTGTGGTTTTAATTGAAGGTTTTTGAGAAGTAAAATTAAAATTGGAGTTGTAATTAAGATGCTGCCATCGTTGTTAAATAAAAGAGTCATGAGGAAGCATAGTAATTGAATATACCAGTATAAACGGTGACCAGAACCTTTTGCTAGATTTGCCAGTTTTGCAGCCGCCCAATGGAAGAAGCCGAAGCTTTCTAATATAACGGCCATAACGATGGTTGCTAAGATAGTTATGGAGGCGCCTCCTATTTTACTAATAATATCCATAACATCCGGTTTTGATACAAGTCCTGTAAGGAGAATGATACCGGCACCAATTGCAGCGGGCCATGCTTCATTCAATCCCCGTGGTCGCCAAAAAATGATGATCATGGTTAAGAAGAAGACGACGATTGTAATCAATATTTCAGTACTCATTGTTAGCCTACCTTTCTTTTTTACTTGAGCAAATAGATTTGAGCTTGTCTCAAGTGTATACAGCATTATATTCAAAAAAAAATAAGAAGAACTAGGCATGTACCTGAATCTAGTGAATATGTGTATTTGATGTTAAAAGGCAAATATAGATACGAGAGAGATAACTAGTGCTTTTTGATAGAGAGAAGAACCTATATAAATACAAATTGAAAAAACGATTTAAAACCTATTTTTCAGATGGGAGAGAGCGTCCGCTCGAGTGGGAATCTTCTTTTGTTTTCATAGCCGTGACTTAGTATGAAGGAAAAACAAAATGGATATATATATGGTGTTTTTGTTTGTAAAGATGTAGAAATTATTTAGGGAGTCATTATTATAAAGAGAAGCTACTCTAGACATTTTAGTAAATGTTTGGAGTAGCTTCTCTTTAAATCGTTATTTTTCTTTGAGGAACGTTCGATCCTTTAAGAATAAATTCCAGAAGAAGATAAAGCCTGGAAGCAAGATCGCGATGCCAATTGCATAGAGGATGAGCAGCGCATAGAATGTTTCTTTCGTTGTAAAGCTTGTAAATACAGTAACGTCCGGATAAATGATATACGGTAAATGCGCGACGCCGTAAGCGTAGCTAGCAAAGGCATATTGTGCAACAACTGCTAAAACAGCGATGCGAGGCCAGCCGAGTGAAGCATATTTTTTATTTGTCCACCAAAGGGAGGAATACCCGATTACAAATAAAAGAATGGAGACTGTGAACCATGGAAACTGCTTAATTAATCCTTGCATGAGCCAATGTGTTTCTGGTTCCATAACAACCAGGGCGATAATGGCTGTAACGAGCGTCGCCGGACCAAGTACGATGGCGTTTCGTCTGTAGAGTCGATACGTATCCTCTGAGCGCTGCTCTCTTGCAAAGTCAGCTAGAAAAAGAGAGGATAGGAACAACTCTGAAGTTAACCCAAATAACATATACCAATAGATTACAGGGCTTGATAGAAGTTTCCCGTATAATAGCACTTCTTTTCCACTAGAGGTCGTAATATAAGCACCTTCTGTTACTGGCAAAACTGTAATTAATAAGGCTGGAATTAAGAGCCCTGTAATACCAGAAATAAAGCGCAAGATATGCTCATACTTCGGTACGGAATATGCAAAAACCATGAATGTGCTACGAATGGCAACGAGAACTAAAATTAATGTCACCGGTACAAACATCACTGTTGCGAGTGTAAAAGCTGCTTTCGGAAAGAAGCCAAGAAATGCGACAACGACAAAGACGAGAAATGTATTCGTTACTTCCCATGTTGGTGATAAATAACGATTGGCAAGCTTTCCGGCTAGTGTCGGGTGCTTTGCGTATACCATGCCCCAAAATCCGGCTCCAAAATCAATGGAACCTAAAATGCTGTATACGAAGATGATGGCCCATAAGATGATAATCGCAATACTTGCCTCATGCACGAGGATCTCCTCCTTGCTGCCCTAGATCATTTTTTAATGGATGTCTTCTAAAGAACGTTCGTAGTACGAAAATCGTTAAAGCGCCAAGACCGATATACAAAATGATGAATAAAATAAATAAAGGCCCGACGAAATCAGCGCGCGTAGCAGCATCCATTGTGCGCTGCATCCCATAAATCGTCCAAGGTTGACGACCGCTACAACTGAAAACCCATCCAAATTCAATGCCGAGCATCATAATCGGTCCGCACGCAGCAGTAGCCCATAGAAGCCATTTTGGTAATTCTGCTCCTTTTTTTCGATAGATAAAGTACCAATATACAAGAGCGATTGCTGCTACAGCAAAAGTGAATGCAGCTGTACCAACCATTAAATTAAAGAACGTATGGGTATAAAATGGCGGCCACGTTTCTTGTGGAAATTCATTTAACCCCTTTACAACGGTATTAGGATTAAATCCAACTAACATACTTAGCATATTTGGGATTTCGAGGGCGTAGTTCAGTTCAAGAGTTTCAGGATTGACAACTCCGCCAATGGACAAAGGAGCATGTGATGTCGTTTCAAATAAAGCTTCTGCAGATGCTAATTTTTCCGGAGAATGTTCATGCAAAGCAATTGCCGATTCATGTCCAGAAAGCCACATCGTAGCACCTGTAATAAATGTAACGACAAGGCCTAAAAATAATCCTTTTTTATGATAAGCGATTTCTCTTGCACCCAGATTTCGTTTTAATAATTTAAACCCAGCGATAGAAGCAATGACTGCCGCTCCTGTTGCATAAGCCGTAATGACAACGTGAAGGGAGCTTGTGAAAAAGCTTGGATTAAAGAATGCTTTCCACGGGTCAACGTTAAAAACAGAGCCATCAGGATTCATAGAAAAGCCTGCCGGTGTATTCATCCATGTGTTTGCTGAGGTAATTAATACGGCAGATGCAGTGGCACCAAGCATGACAAAAAAGAGTGAGATTAATCTCATAAATGGTGGTAATTTATCTGCTGCATATACATAAATGGACATAAATAAAGCTTCTAAGAAGAAGGCGAAAATCTCAATCTGAAATGGAACAGAAATCACTTGACCGACAATTTTGGCGAATCCGGGCCAAAGAAGTGAAATTTGTACACCGACGATTGTTCCAGTAGGAATTGCGACACCAAGAAGGATGGCGAAAGCCTTTGTCCACCTTTTTGCCATAACGGCGTAATCAGAATCCTTTCTCCAGTGATATAATACTTCGCTTATAAAAATCATTAAAGATAGTCCGATTCCAAGTGTTGCAAAAATGATGTGGAATGCTAGTGATGACCCAAAGAAAGCCCGTGACAATGTAACAGTATCCATAATTCTACTCCTCTTCATTTTTGCCATTATTTTCTGATTGGATTGGAAAATTTATTCAAAAAAATGCCAAAAATATATATGTATTTTAAAAAGTGGATATGATATTATAATTTTGAAATCTTCAGAAAAGAAAGAGGAGAATATTTTATTTGTGTTTTAGAACAAAATCTTTTATAATGCTTATGCGAACGTTAGTTCTATCTAAGGGGTTTTATTTGTAGAAGGACAAGCTAGAGTTTAACAGAATGTGGAAGTTCACGTAAAACGGAGGGGATGTTTGTATGTATCCTGAAGTCATTAGAAAAATGGCGTTTTCGAAAGAGCATAAAGATTTGTTATTAAAGTTATATAATAAAGAAATTACACGGCGTGAATATGATCACCTTGTGCAATTATTGTATCGCCCTACAAAAGAGGCTAATTAACGTGTGTAAAGGATAGAAAAGTGAGAGACAATCTAAAGGATTGTCTTTTTAATGTTTTCGTATGCTCTACTAAGATTACGGTTAGTCTTATTATAGAGGTGAGAAAAAGTGCGGAAACGTTTGTATATATGGATTGCGTTAACTTTATTTATGGTTTTAGGTGGAATTGTTTTTTGGACTGCACTACAAGGAAATCGAACAGAATATTTTATTATGAGACATATGATGAACGAGAATGGGACGCTCGCAACATATCGCATAGCTGATTCAAAGGTAGGAACGAACGAGGCTACCGGCCGTGAAGCATTATCAGAATCATCAGGGCTATGGTTACAATATACGCTTGATATGGACGATCAATCATTGTTTGATGAACAAGTAAAGGTGATCCAAAATTATTTTATACATCCAGTCCATATTGTTTTATGGAAGATTTCTGAAACAGGAGAAAGACAGGCTGGTACGAATGCTCTCATTGATGATCTCCGCATCATCGAACAGCTATATCGTGCTTATGACATGTATAAAGAAGAGCGGTATAAGCATCTTGCGGATCAAGTGAGTGATGCTGTACTACGTTATAATAAGAAAAAGAAAATCTATGTTGACTATTATGACGCAGATAAGGGTATGCAAAATAACATATTAACGACATCTTACATAAATCCAAGTGCATTCTCTTATATGAAAAAGTACGGAAAAATTTCAGAAACGCAGTATCAGGAAGCTATTCAATTTTTAACGGATTATCCAAGACGTGGCTGGGCATTCCCGAAAGAATACAAAGAGGATGGTACATTTACATATGAAAACCGGGTGAATCTCATTGATCAATCGTATGTTGCTTACCATCGTAGTTTAGGCGGAATTTCCTCCGAAGCATATTTAGAGTTTATTAAAAAGGTATTCCGCAAAGATGGGAAGTTATACGGTCGCTATGATTTAGAAACAGGAAAACCAGTAGTAGATTTTGAATCACCAGCAGCATATGGGCTAACGATTTTATATGTATTACAAGTAGGAGATAAAAAATTTGCCCAAGAATTGTATGAGCGCATGAGTGAATTTCGGAATGACAATGTATTCAGCAGGTTTTATGGTGGATATGTGACTGGAAAAGAGAACAACACGCATATTTTTGATAATGTGTTGCCGCTATTAGCTGAGACGGAATTGAAAATGGATAAGAAGTAAGTTGTTTATTTTATCAAGTATCATTATTTCCTTTACATTCATGACATTTATTCTTATGTTAGTAATGGTATTTGGCATTGTTGGAAAGTTTTTAGCAGTGACTCTTCTTGTTCTTCAGCTTGCCACCAGCGGCGGAACATTCCCTGGAGAATTAAATATAGCAGTATTAAGTAAGATTGGAGAATTCCTTCCAATGTCTCATTCTCTCAGAGGGCTTCAGGATGTTATATCTCTAGGAGATTGGTCACAATTACAAATGCAAATTTTAATTTTATTATGTTATTTAGTTGTTGCTGGTGGAATTGCTTGGATTACAAGTCACATACAGCATAAAGAAATTTCTGCAGAGCAGGTTTCTTCCTAAAAAGAAGCTGTCCAAAAAATCTTTTTGGACAGCTTCTTTTACTTTTTACTTCTTAATAATGGCAGTAAAGGCAGGAGCGTTGGCGATTTTAATACAGGCGTGGGAGAAGGTCCTGTAATCCATGTATGGAATGGAATCGTGCTACATATAACCATTGTGATGATAGAGAATGTTGCCGTTAGAAGAAATAGTAATAGACTATATAGAATTGTATTTGCCTGTATTGTAAATAGAGATAGTAATTTCGTAATTAGCTGTAAAAAGAAAAAGTGTGCTAAATAGGCTCCGTACGTGTAGTTTCCGATAAAGCGTAATGTTTTATATAAAGCACCTCGCCGCTGTACAATCATGATAGATAGTACGTATAGTATTAAAATTTCACATACAATGTACAGAAACATGGATGGCTTTAAATAGGTAGATACAGTAAGGTGAATGGAATCTACACCATAAAAGCTAAATAGTTCATAGTTGATGAATAAGAATAGAATAAAAAACAAGATTGTTATAAGTGGTATGTGTTTCATTACAAATAAGCGCCAAGCTTGAAGTGCTACAGCAGCGATTCCTCCCATGACAAAGTAAAATGAATAGAAGAAGAAGGAACGATCTGTATAATGCAAAACAGTTGATTGAGTTAGCACTTCACCGTTAAAAATATAGTGAGAAGAATACCACATTAAGAGAAAATAAATGCTAGCGAAAGCGGCCATGTATCGGTATATATCTTGCTGATTTTGTGTTCTTTTTTTAAACCAATAAAATAAGGTGCATAATAAGGGAAACAGCAAATGGATTTGGAACATCATAATGACATACCAAAGATGAGGCGCAGCTGTTCCGAGCAATAGGCTTTTTATCCCGCTTTGCACTGTAACGACTTGGTTTGTTGTCAATAAGTACACGACGGACCAGAAGAAGTAAGGAGCAAGCAAGTGTGCTGTTTTTTCATAGATGTATTCTGTATAGACCATTTGTTTTGTGTATTGCCGAATTAAATGGAACCCGACGATAAAGATGAATGCAGGTGCTGAAAATTTTGCGAGATTAAATAGCATTCCCATAATGAGAGATTGTTCTAGTAGAATATGTCCTTGATTCATTGTATATAGTAAGGAACTTTGCAAAACAACAGCAAGGAACGCAATGCTTTGCAAAACTTTAAACTCTGGGGCGCTGTGTGTCATAGTTTCCATCTCCTTTTCCATACATGATTATAGTACGAAGGAGAGGAAAGGGCTATGGAAACTTTGTGAAAGTTATAACAAAATTGTGGGTATAGTCTGATTAATTTGTAGTTATAAAACAAACTTGTAACATCAAAGAAGAAGCTAGAGTGAATATCTAGCTTCTTCTCAATTTAAGATAATTCATACATCAATGGAATAGGATCCATGATGCATGAATATATTAACCAATTGTATTAGAGATTCTATCAGGTGGTGGCGGATTAAAAGCCGTTAAGTTGTTAGAAACTCTGTCAGGTGGCGGCGGATTAAAAGCCGTTAAGTCACTAGAAACTCTATCAGGTGGTGGTGGATTAAAAGCTGTTAGATTAGTAGAAGCATTGCTAAAACTGAAAGCAGGAAGTGCTAGCAGTGCTACGGCAGGCACTATCAAAAACTTTTTTTTCATAAAAGAACCCCCTCATTAAGTATTCTTGCTAATTATCTTACTTTTTTTACTTTTTTTAAATATTTTTACCAGTCGTTCCGTTTGATAAAAAGTTAACTGAATATTCCGTTAATTAAACAAAAACCCTTTCTTTATTTTAAAAGAAAAGGTTTTTGTTTCTAGCGATTTTTTTATTTTAAAAGAATGATAAGAACCTATTACATTACTTTATTCTTAATCCAGTTTTTACCTTCGACAAGACGAGCTGTCATTACGGCACAAGCGTTATCTCCTGTTACGTTTAACATCGTTGCTGGTGGGTCAATGATTGTACTAATAGCTGCGATAATTGGCAAAGCTTCTGGTGGGAAGCCATATAGAGAAACAATTAACATTTCACCAATCATACCGCCACCAGGAATTGCACCCATTACTGTTCCAACTAATAGGGAAACAACAAGTGCGATTGCCAATGTTTTTGGACTTGAGAATTCCATATTGAAAATCCCGAATAAGAAAGCAATTTTAATTACGCCACCTAAAACAGATCCGTCTTTATGAAGTGTAGAACCAAGAAGGACAACTGTTTCACGAACGTCAGAAGAGATGCCCATTTTTTTCGTTGCTTCTAAGTTTGCTGGAATACTCGCGGCACTACTACAAGTTGCAAGTGATGTAACTGTAGGAGAGACCATGTTTTTCCAAAAGATTTGTACACCTTGTTTGCGTCCTGCAAGGTATGCGTAGAAGGTAAAGAAGACAAAGAAGTATACAAGAGAAGCTGGATAGTATACCATTGCTGCTCGGAAATATGTTCCAAGAAGCTGTGGCCCAAATTCCCCAACTAAGGCTGCAAAGTAAGCAGCTAGTCCAATTGGAGCATAGTACATAATGAAAGAAACAACTTTCATTGAAATTTCTGCACCAGATTGTAAGAAGGTAGCGAATGGTTTTCCTTTTTCGCCAACTGCTGAAGTTGCGATTCCCATTAAAATAGAGAAGAAAATAAGAGCTAGCATATTTTCACGAGAAAGTAACTTTGAGAAATCTGATACTGTAAGGATGCCAACAATTTGATCAGCAACGCTAATGCTTTTTTCAGCCTTATCAGGTTGTGTTAACTCTAGTACAACACCTTGTGCGGGCGGGAATACTTTCACAACAATAATCATAAAAATTGCAGCGATAATACTTGTAAATAAGAAAGTTCCTGCCATGCTAGACATGATTTTTCCGAAACGTTTTAATCCATCCATATTGGCAATAGAGGAAGCAATGCTAAAGAACACAAGAGGTACAACAATCGTAAACATTAAGTTTAAGAAAATGTCACCAAGCGGTTTTAAAGCAACTGCATCGGTACCCATGAAATAACCAATGAAACCACCAATTAGGATGGAAGATAATAAAATAATTGGAAAGCGATAAGCCTTCATCATATATCTCCTCCTATTTAATGTAAAAAATCATACTGAATCATTATAGCGATTTATGAGGCAGTTTACTAGGAAAATACAGATAGATGGAATAGAGTGAAAACGGGGAAATTTTTGTTTTTATGCTCGTCATATGGAAACCAATATAGACATATACATTGGTAACCTAGTAGTGGATATGAAGAGAAATGTGGATAGGATTCCAGCTGATTAAAAGTAAGGAGGGAGTTTAATGAACATTTTACTTTGCTGTGCAGCAGGAATGTCTACTAGTTTGCTTGTAACGAAAATGGAGAAAGCGGCACAGGCAAAAGGGTTAGAAGTAAAAATTTGGGCTGTATCGGGTTCGGAAATACGGAATCATATTGATGAAGCGGATGTGCTCTTGCTTGGACCTCAAGTGCGTTATTTATTACCGAAGATGAAGGAAATGTGTGAAGAAAAAGGGATACCTGTTGATATTATTCACTCTGTACATTATGGGCTTTGTAACGGAGAAGCCGTATTAGAGGCAGCATTGTCAATGAGAGCATAAGGAGAGTGGAGTAGATGGTCCGGTTTTTAGAGAAATATGTTATGCCAGTAGCAGGGAGAATTGCGCAGCAGCGGCATTTACAAGCAATTCGTGATGGGATTATTTTAACGATGCCTTTCTTAATTATCGGTTCATTTTTTCTTATTATCAGCGCTTTACCAATACCTGGATATAACGATTTTATGGAAAGTTTATTTGGAGGGAATTGGCAGAAGGCGTTAGGGTATCCAGTTAGCGCAACATTTAATATAATGTCTTTAATAGCTACTTTTGGAATCGCTTACAGATTGGGAGAACAATATAAAGTAGATGCATTAGCAGCAGGAGCATTGTCACTTGTATCCTTTTTACTAGCAACTCCATTTCAAGTGACACATATTATACCTAGTACGAAGGAAAGTGTAGTAGTAGATGGGGTTATACCTGCTGCATTGATGGGGAGTCAAGGGCTATTCGTGGCGATGATTATAGCACTTATATCTACCGAAATTTACAGGTTTATTATCCAGAAGAAGATGATTATTAAAATGCCGGAAACGGTTCCATCAGCTGTAACACGTTCATTTACTGCACTCATTCCAGGTTTTATCGTTGTGACGGTTGTTTGGATTCTGCGCTTAATTTTGGAGCAAACCACTTTTGGTAGTATTCATAATATTGTAGGGCAGCTTCTGCAAGCTCCGCTTAGTGTACTTGGAGCAAGTCTTTTTGGCGCGGTGGCAGCGGTTATTGTTGTTCATGTGCTTTGGGCATGTGGGATTCACGGGGCCGCAATTGTAGGCGGTGTTATGAGCCCGGTTTGGTTATCATTAATGGATCAAAATCGTATTGCTTTTCAGGCGGGGCAAGATGTCCCAAACACGATAACAGCACAATTCTTTGATTTGTGGATCTACACAGGTGGATCTGGTGCAACGCTTGCACTTGTTGTAGCGATGTTATTATTTGCACGGAGTCAGCAATTAAAAAGTTTGGGTCGGCTATCAATCGCACCAGGCATTTTTAATATTAATGAAATGGTCACGTTTGGAATGCCAATTGTACTGAATCCACTTTTGCTCATTCCATTTATACTTGTTCCTGTCGTTATGACATTTGTTTCTTATTTTGCAATGGAATGGGGGCTTGTTGCTCGGCCAAGCGGTGCGGCAGTACCGTGGACTACACCAATTCTTTTTAGTGGATATTTAGGGTCGGGTGGGAAAATTTCAGGAGTTGTCTTGCAAATTGTTAACTTTATACTTGCATTTTTGATTTATTTACCGTTCTTGAAAATGTGGGATAAACAAAAAGTAGCCGAAGAAAAAGGGGAGTAGGCAATTAAGATGGATATATTAGAGACGCAAGCCTTTCATTTAATTTTACATGGGGGAAATGCGAGAAGTTGTGCGATGGAAGCCATTGATTATGCAAAGCGCGGAGAATTTCAAGAAGCGGAGGCGAAATTGCAGGAGGCCTTACAAGAACTACAAGAGGCACATCGTTTACAAACGGATTTAATACAGAGGGAAGCTGGGGGGGAAAAGACAGAGATTACACTGCTCATGGTTCATGCGCAAGATCATTTAATGAATGCGATTATGGTGAAGGAATTAGCGAGTGAATTTGTAGAGTTATATAAGAAAATGTTAGCGAAAGAATGAGGCCTTGCGTATGCAAGGTTTTTTTATGTTTGAAAAAGAGTCAGTTATGACGTAAAGAATACCACTTATGTACCAATCTATTTCTTTTTTTGAAATATATGTAACAATAAGGGCGTAAGGGAGGTGGAAGGCAGTGAAAATTCACCTTGAATTAAATCCATCACAAGATGAGATAGAGATTATTGTTAAAGCAAAAGAAGTGACAGATGAAGTTCAGCAACTTTTAAAAAGGATAGAAGGGGGGAATGTGAAGCAAATTGTTGGAGTATTGAAGCAACAATATTATTTGTTAGAGCCAAAAGATATTTATTGGTTTTATACAGAGGGTCGAAAGGTAATGGCTCAAACGATGAAAGGAAGTCTTGAAGTGAAATCTCGTTTGTATGAGTTAGAAACAAAATTACAGGGTGATCGCTTTGTACGATTTTCAAAGTCTACACTCGCTAACTTGCAACATGTAATAAACTTTGAAATGTCATTTAGCGGCAGTATGTGTGCACACTTTTCAAATGGAATGAAAGAATACGTTTCAAGAAAATATGTACCGCTTATTAAAGAAGCTTTGAATATGGGAGGAGGTTAGGAATATGGTTACTTTGTTTGATAGGATAGGTGCCAAGGTTATCGCAGGAATGGCGATGGCGATGCTTTATAGCTTATTGTTTTTAGGAATTGGTTATGTAAATGGAATGGATGTATTAGAGACAAAAACACTGCTTACTTACCTTGTAGCATCAAATATTGTAGGGCTGATTTTCTCGTTTGCTTCCTTTGTATTTGAGAAAGAAGAATGGGGCATTTTAAAGCAAACAATCATTCACTTCATCATTTTATTAGGCACATTTTTACCGACTGCAATTTGGGTTGGTTGGGTTCCAAATCATCTCGTTCCGCTTCTCATTTGCACAGGTAGCTTCATCGTTATTTACTTCATTATATGGTTTGCGATGACAATGTATTGGAAAAAGAAAATTGAGGGATTGAATAATAGCTTGAAATAAAGGAATCGAAATGAAGTAGGCCATTTAGTGAAAATCATATTGTTTTGGTGGAGTTCAATGATAAATCGAGAGTCGGTTTAATCACATTTAGTCTTGTATGAATCATAACAGTACCATCAGTGAATCCACTGATGGTACTGTTATGACTGAAAGTCCTCGTTTTTCATAGTTGACATATATGAGTTCTTTCCTCTTAATTTATCCTTTTGTATATTGAAAAATATAATTCCCATAAATTTTTTCTTATTACAAAGAAAATGAATGTTTTTTATAAAAATATTTTATTTTATGTTTTAAGCACAACTAGACAACTAAACACTAATCTATTTTCATACAGATATGTGTTACAAGCGTGTTGTTTTATAACACACTATCAATATTTTGGGTAACACACTTTTTGAAAGCGATAACACACAATGAAAACACAGAGAAAAACGTTAATTTTAGGCGGTTTAAAAAATTGGCACGGAAGTTGCATTAATAAAAGGCGTAAAGAAAAACAAATAAACAAAAATAGTTTACATGCATAGGGGGACTAATTAATGAATATTTTACTTTGTTGTTCAGCAGGAATGTCTACAAGTTTACTAGTTACAAAAATGGAAGCAGCTGCAAAGGCTCGCGGGTTAGAAGGAAAGATTTGGGCTGTATCTGGGGATGCAGTAAAAAACAATATTGATGAAGCAGACGTATTATTACTAGGACCACAAGTTCGTTATATGCTGTCTTCGATGAAAGCGCTTGCTGATGAGAGGAACGTTGGTATCGATGTTATTAATCCAATGCACTACGGCATGATGAATGGAGAAGCAGTTTTAGATCACGCTTTAACACTTAAAAAATAATTAGGGAGGGAAAGAAAATGCAAAAGTTTATCGCATTTATGGAAAAATATATTGTTCCAGTCGCTGGTAAAATCGGGTCACAACGTCATTTAGCTGCGATCCGTGATGGGTTTATCGCGGTTATGCCACTTATCTTAGTTGGTGCATTTGCATCACTTATTAATGGTTTTCCATCCGAGGCTTTCCAAAACTTTATGAAAGGTACATTCGGAGAAGTTTGGAAAGACGTCGGCGGTGGAATGTGGACAGGGTCTTTCGCAATTTTAGCACTAATTATAGCGTTTACAACAAGTTATAACTTAGCAAAATCTTACGGTGTTGATGGATTGTCAGCGGGTATTATTTCATTTGGTGCGTTAATTATTCTTACACCAACAACACCGAAAGAGGGCGGATTGAACTTAGCTTGGACAGGGTCACAAGGCTTATTCGTAGCAATCATTGTAGCGCTTCTTGTTACTGAAGCATTCCGCTTCTTTGTACAAAGAGAAATTACTTTCAAAATGCCAGACGGAGTACCACCAGCAGTTTTAAGATCATTTGCAGCATTAGTTCCAGCGTTTGTTATTTTAACAGTAGTTGCGGGTATTCAATTAGCAGTGAAATTAGCAGGTACAAGTGTTCATGAATTTATCTTTAATACAATTCAATTACCATTACAAGGTTTAGCAGGTACATTACCAAGTGCGATTGTAATTGTAATTCTTGTTCACGTTCTTTGGTTCTTTGGTTTACATGGTCCAAACATTGTTGGTGGGATTATCGAGCCATTATACTTACCGGCATTAGAAAAAAACATCAAGATGTTCCAAGATGGCGTGTCTTCATTTGATGTGCCAAACATTATTACAAAACCATTCTTTGATACTTTCGTATATCTTGGTGGTTCTGGTGCAACATTAGCATTCTTAGTGGTTGTATTAATTGTGGCAAGAAGTGCGCAATTGCGCGGGGTATCCCGATTATCAATTGGACCTGGTGCGTTTAACATTAACGAACCAGTAATCTTTGGTACACCAATTATTTTAAACCCAATTTTATTCGTTCCGTTTATTGTGACACCAGTTGTATTAGTAATTACTTCTTACATGGCTATATCTCTTGGATTTGTTCCAAAAACAGTTGCGATGATTCCATGGGCAACACCACCAATCATTAGTGGTTACCTTGTAACAGGCGGACACATTTCCGGTGCAATTCTACAGTTATTCAACTTTGTAATTGCGATGGTTATTTATTATCCATTCGTTGTATTATGTGACCGTTCTATTGTTAAAACTGAAAAAGCAGCGGCACAAGGAAATAATCAATCTGTACCTATGTAATACATGATTGTTCTCACGGGTGAAACGAGCTCGTGAGAACAATAACTTTATATCTTGTTCAGAAAGATGGCACACATCTAGAAGAACACCAAAACCAATTTAAGAAAATAATATTTTCATAGACACGTTCAAACTGAAGGGGTATTTTAATCGGTTGAACTATATAGAGAGGGCGGTATTTATGATGACTACAGCAGAACAAATCCCATTCCAATTAATTTTACACAGCGGTAACGCAAGAAGCTATGCGATGGAAGCACTGCAATATGCAAAACAGGGGAAATTAGGGGAAGCAGATGAAGCGATGGCAAAAGCGAAAGAAGCGATTAATGAAGCACATCATTTCCAAACAGAACTCATACAATCAGAAGCAAGAGGAGAAAAAACAGAGATTAGTGTTCTTTTAATTCATGCACAAGATCATTTAATGAATTCAATGACTGTGAAAGAATTAGCAGCGGAATTTATCGACCTTTATAAAAAGCTTGATGCGAAAGGGGAGTAAGATATGAGCGGAATTAAAATTGCTACAATCGGTGGTGGCTCTAGTTATACACCGGAGTTAATTGAAGGGTTTATTAAGCGTTATGATGAGCTTCCTGTTCGTGAGATTTGGTTAGTAGATATTGAGGCGGGAAAAGAGAAGTTAGAAATCGTTGGTAACTTAGCAAAACGTATGGTGAAAAAAGCTGGCTTACCAATTGATATTCATTTAACACTGGATCGCCGTGCAGCATTAAAAGATGCTGACTTTGTAACAACACAGCTTCGCGTTGGTTTATTAGAAGCGCGCGCGAAAGATGAAGCCATTCCATTAAAATATGACGTAATCGGTCAGGAAACGAATGGTCCGGGTGGTTTATTCAAAGCATTGAGAACGATTCCTGTTATTTTGGATATTTGTAAGGATATGGAGGAACTTTGTCCAAATGCTTGGCTCATTAACTTTGCAAATCCAGCTGGTATGGTAACAGAGGCTGTACTGCGTTATACAAGTATTCAAAAGGTAGTTGGCTTATGTAATGTTCCAATTGGTATTCGTATGGGACTTGCAAGATTACTTGAAGTAGATGCAAGCCGTGTGCATGTTGACTTTGCTGGTTTAAATCACATGGTTTATGGATTAAATGTGTATTTAGATGGAGTAAGTGTGATGGATCGCGTGTTAGAACTTGTAACAGATCCGGAAAAGCAAATTACGATGGAAAACATCGCTGCACTTGATTGGGAGCCAGATTTCATTCGCGGACTTCGTGCAATTCCATGTCCATACCATCGCTACTACTATAAAACACGTGAAATGCTAGAAGAAGAAAAACAAGCTTCTATTGAAAAAGGGACACGTGCAGAAGTGGTGAAAAAATTAGAAGATGACTTATTCGAGTTATATAGAGACCCGAATTTAGATAGTAAGCCACCACAATTAGAAAAGCGCGGAGGAGCGTACTACAGTGATGCAGCATGTAGTTTAATTACGTCTATTTATAATAATAAAGGTGATATCCAACCTGTTAATACAAGAAACAATGGTGCAATTGCAAGCTTGCCACATGATTCTGCTGTTGAAGTAAACTGTATCATTACGAAGGATGGTCCAAAGCCGATTGCAGTAGGTGATTTACCGGTTCCTGTTCGCGGTTTAGTTCAGCAAATTAAATCATTTGAGCGCACGTCAATTGAAGCTGCTGTTACAGGGGATTATCATAAAGCGCTGCTTGCTATGACAATTAATCCACTTGTACCATCAGATAAAGTAGCAAAACAAATTTTAGATGAAATGTTGGAAGCACATAAAGAATATCTTCCGCAGTTCTTCAAAAAAGTAGAAAAGTAAAAAGCGGCGCTGATTCAGCCTGCTTTTTTTCATTTTGCAGGAGGGAAAAAATCTATGATTCGATTAATTGTAAATGCAGATGATTTTGGTCTTACAGAAGGTACAAATTACGGCATTATTGAAGGACATGTAAACGGGATTGTGAATTCTACGACGATGATGATGAACATGCCAGGGACGGAGCATGCAGTACGCTTAGCAAAAGAATATAAGACATTAGGAGTAGGGGTGCATCTCGTCTTAACTGCGGGAAAACCTCTTCTTACAGATGTTCCGTCTCTTGTAGGTGAAGATGGATTGTTTCATAAGCAAAGTGTAGTAAGAGAAGGAAACATAAACCCTGAAGAAGTTGAAAGAGAGTGGACGGCTCAAATTGAAAAGTTTCTATCTTACGGATTAAAGCCAACACATTTAGATAGTCATCATCATGCACATGGTTTACCGATTTTGCACGATGTTCTTGAACGATTAGCAGATAAATATAATGTGCCAATCCGCCGCTGCGCAGAAGAGAGGGCGGTGCGTCCATTTTCTGATGTGTTTTATAGTGACTTCTATAGCGATGGCGTGCAGGAAGATTACTTTGTCAAATTAGCAGAGCGTGTACAGGATGGAAAAACAGTAGAGGTTATGGTGCACCCTGCTTACATTGACCCAGAGCTTGTGAAGCGTTCTTCTTATGTAATGGATCGTGTGAAGGAGCTACGAATTTTAATGGAAAGTGTTTTACCAGAAGGGATAGAACTAGTGAGATTTTAATATATATGACGACATAAAACCTTTCTTTTTGGATGGGAGAGAGGATCCGGCCATGCATAGAAGCGGTCAGATCCTTTTTTAGTCCCATGCCAAGTGAAAACAAAGAGAGAAAATGAGTACAGGTCACTTTTTGATTTCCATGGCCGCGATTTAGACGTTTGAAAATCTATAGTAGAAAAGACGGTTTAGTAAGACCGTCTTTTTGTATGGCTAGATAATAGAAAGAATATAACCGCTTAAAGCACCAAGAACAACAACGATCCATGGAGGTGCTTTCCAAAATGCTAATAGACAAAATAAGAGAGAAGCGATAACAAAATCAGTTTTACTCATGATTGTGCTTGTCCAAATAGGGTCATAAAAAGCAGCTAGTAAAATACCGACGACGGCGGCGTTAATGCCAAGGAGTGCCCCTTGTACATAAGACAAGCGTCTCACTTGATCCCAAAATGGTAATACACCAATGACAAGTAAGAATGCCGGGAGAAAGATAGCGATTGTCGCAATAGTAGCTCCTAGTGCCCCGCCTAGTACCGTTCCTATGTAAGATGCAAATGTAAAAAGAGGACCTGGAACCGCTTGTGTTAAGCCGTATCCTGCTAGAAACTGTTCTTTTGTCATCATGCTATTTAATACAAATTCATTTTCAAGAAGGGGAAGAACGACATGTCCTCCGCCAAACACGAGTGAGCCAGAGCGATAGAAACTATCAAACATGGCAATCCAGTGCGAAAATGGTCGTAATAGTGGTAACAAGAATAATAAACTAAAGAATAGTAAGAGACAAAGGGTAGCTGTTATACGTGAAACAGGAATATGTGTTTTGCTAGCAGATGGAATTTCATGCTTACGATATAAGAGCCAACCGAGAAGACCAGCAAGTAGAATAAGCGTGACTTGTGTCCAAGTGCTTGGAAATAATAACGCAATTGCAGCAGTAATAATTGCAATTGTTGCTCGGTTACGGTCCGGTGTTAATTTCTGTGCCATTCCCCATATTGCATGTGCGACAATCGCTACTGCTACAAGTTTTAATCCATGAATCCAGCCAGCTTCCACCACATGAAATTGCTGGAGTAGTGAAGCGAAAAAAACAAGAACGAGAACTGACGGGAGTGTAAAGCCAATCCAAGCGACTACAGCTCCAAGGAGCCCGCCTCGTGATAAACCGATGCCAATTCCAACTTGGCTGCTTGCAGGACCGGGTAGAAATTGACAGAGTGCCACTAAATCCCCATAGCCCCGCTCATCCATCCATTTTCGTTTTTGTACATATTCGTGATGAAAGTACCCAAGATGAGCCACGGGTCCTCCAAAAGAAGTAAGGCCTAACTTGAGTGATACGAGAAAGATTTCTATTATTGTTTTCAAGAAGAACCTCCTAAAGAAATTTTAAATCTACGTGCATTATATAGTAAGCAGTGTGCTGTCAGGAATGATTGTTATGTAATATTTTTGTAAATATTTCTTGAGTAGAATAACCATCATGAAAAAGCATTTCTGAAAGAGTCATAATTAATCGTGTCCCGGCAATAAATTAGTTAAAGAGATACCAGCTATTCAAATTGAAATTTATATAAGGAGAATGTTGCTAGTATGACAAAACATTTTGTTGCTAAGCTGAAAGGCGGTAATGAATTACCGCCTGTAAAATCGAAAGCTTATGGGGTCGCGGAGCTTATTTTTAATAGCGACTTTACGAAACTACATTATAGGGTCATATTGAAAAATATTGAGAAGGTAACATCTTGTCAAATTCATTTAGGGAAAGGAAATCAGACCGGGCCAGTAGTTGTGTTTTTGTATGGACCTGTGAAGCATGGAATTAGCGTAAATGAAGGAACGATAACGGGTGTGGTGTCCACTGAAGATTTAGAGGGACCTTTGCAAGGGAAGACGTTTGAAAATCTTGTGCAGGCAATTGATGAAGCGAATGCATATGTAAATGTTCATACAAAAGCACATGCAAGCGGAGAAATTCGTGGGAAGGTAAAAGAATATATCAGGTCCATGAGCCGGTAAATAAACATGCCCATGAATTTTGAAGTTCATGGGCATGTTTACGTTACTCTTTTTTTTCTGGTTGATTCTTTATGAAGAAGTCCATTACATAAAAAACTTCATCATCTGGAATTTGTATTTCAAATGTAGTTTCAATTGGTTGCAATGCTTTTTTTACTTTCATATACATCCAATATTCATCTTGTCTACGTGCTTCTTTATCAGGATAAGGGAGGAGCTTTTCTCCCTTTTGTAGCCGGTCAATCATACAGCTCATATGCAAAATAACTCCCATTAAACTATCGGGGTTTAACTGTAAGGAGATGAGCTCTTGAATTGTATTGAGCGCGTACCGTATTGTTTTAATCATCAGTGCCCCATCATCGCGCTGCATTTGTTGTCCGAGAATATCAGCCATTTTTGCATATGTTTCTTCATAGGTAATTAATTCTTGAATCGGTTGAATGGCTTTGTAGTTTACAATATCTTGGAAATGATAAGTTAAACATGGTACTTGTACATCAAAGTTTGTCACAATACAAATCATATTGCGTTCTTTCTTTATATTTTCGATCATTTTTGTTAAATCTTTTTCATGAACGATACTAATCGGAATAATTTCTATTAAATCTTTATCGAATCGTAAATAGTTTTCAAGCATTTTTTGAATGGCCAGTGCGCTTCCTTCTCCTGTTAAACAAGCTGTTAAAATGACTGATTTCATTGGAGCGAGTGGCTTTTTCTTTTCTTCTTGTACATTAAGGTAAAACGGTGTTAAGTTTTTCACGGTTTCGTATAATGCATCTAATGAGTACCCGAGCTGAGCTTTTCTTGCTGCTTCTAATGCGTGCGGCGTACTTGTCATCGAAAGAACGCGTACAGGGATATGAAATTCTGTCTCTAGTATATCCCCGATATAGGCGAGTGAACCCATATCGACAAGTAAGAGAAGACCATTTATATGTCCCAGTGTTTTCATGTACACTTTTACTCGTTCTAAGAAATCTTTCGGTGATTCATGAAGCGGCATATCAATTCCTGTTACTTCATCAATACCGAGGAGTTCATTCGCGACATTTGCCATTTCTGTTGCGATACCATTACCGTGGGCTAAAATTAATACTTTTACTTCTGTTTGGGAAGCAGGAATGGGATCAACAACGAAAAACATCGTTAAGAATCCAGCTTCATCAATTGGCATCGTTACTTGTAATTCTTCTTCTAATAGTTGAATACATTGCATGGCAACTGAGAAAGCTTCTTTATATTTCGTACGAATTTGATTCAGCTGCGGATGATGAATTTGTTTCCCGCCCTGCAGTCGTTGTAAAGTTGTCTGTACATGTAAATTTAAAGCAAGAAAGACTTTTTCATCAAATGTCTTAGCTAAATGTTTTTCGGCTAGTTCAGCGATTTTTTCGCATACAGAAACAATATTGCGATCGACAATTTTAAAGACATTTTCATGACTTGTCTTTTGTGACATTTGATTAAAATACTGAACGAAAAAGCTTTGGAGATCATTGTCTATTAGTAATTCTAATTCTTCTTCTTCAATACCGCGTGCTTGTAATTCTTCATATTTATGATCAATGTAATCATAAATGGAAGAACGTGAATCTTCTGTTTTATGTTTGCTCCATCCTTCGTCACTCGTAAATACAAATGTTTCGTTTGGCACTTGATACAGATGACGGCTTTTTCTTTCAATAAACAAGCCTTCCTTCATGTACCATGGCAAGTCAGCACTTGAAACGCGGACATGGTCTCTTTTCTTTGTTACGAAATCAGAATAGGCTTTCGCACAGGCAATTTGTACATCGGTTTTTAATTGTCCGATATTGTTTGGACATTGATAAAAGACGAAAGCACGCATTGCGTTCGGACTGACATGAATTTTTTTTCGCAGACGAATTGCTTCATTTGTAAAAAAGAGCTGCAAGAGGGCGAAGCGTTCCTGATGCGTTCGCTCACGAAGTGGTGGAAGCGTTACGGTCATCGGAATCCGCCTTGTAAAGGTTTTGAGTAAAAAAGAGTTTGGTTCTTCTGTTGTTGCAGTAATAATTAATACGCGTGCTCGGCGCTCGTTCTCTGTTTCTCCAAGGCGACGATACACACCGCGGTCAATAAATGTGAATAACATTTCTTGACCTTCTGGCGGGAGGCGGTGCACCTCATCCAGGAAGAGAATTCCTTCGTGGGCTTTTTCGATTAACCCTTTTTGGTCACTTGCACCAGTGTAAGCCCCCTTTTTTATCCCGAAAAGTTGTCCAAGCAGGAGCTGTGGATTATTTGCGTAATCCGCACAGTTAAAAACGATAAACGGTGCATCTTTTGGGAGCTGATTTACTTCAATTGCATATTCGTGCATTAAAGAGGCAAACATAGATTTCCCGACACCCGTTTCTCCAAGTAGTAATGTATGCATACCATTTGGAGGATAGAGTACAGCAGCCTTTGCTTTTTCAATCGCAATTTTGAGGCTTGTGTTTTTTCTTGCAAAGGCATCGAGTGAAGTGTTATTTTGTGAATGCGTTTCCACGTGGGAGTTGGCTCCTAAATAGAAACGGACAGGGCGTGTTCCCGTTTTGGATAAACGACCATCTTTCACAAGTTTATTTAAATCGCTGCTTACATTTGCACGGTCTAGCTGTAGAAGTGTAGCGAGTTCAGATGCTGTTACACCTTCTGAGTAATTCCCTTTTTGCATTGCATTATAAATGAGGTCCATTCGTTTCATTTTTCTTCACCTCGAAACTTCGTCACTATTTAAAATTTTACACAAAAATGGGAAGTGTGGGAAGAGAAAAAGAATAAACAGCTCTAGTATATACTAAAGCTGTTACAATCTTGCGTCCTTCCAGAAATTCACTTCTGAATGAGAGGAAGGATTATAGGGAAGAAGTGTGTATCCTTTCGCCTTAAGGTAGTCAATTACCTTTGGAAGAATTTTTACTGTAACGCTAGAATCATGCATTAAAATAACTTCAACTTGTTCGTCGCTTTGGTTCATAACACGCTCTAATATAGCAGAAGGATTATGATAACTTTTCCAGTCATATGTATCGATTGTCCAATCCCACATTTTGTACTGAGCGGAAACAAGTGCATCACGATAATTCTTTTTTAAATAAGGCATACTACCATATGGAACGCGAACAAGGTGTGTATCTAAATTTGCTATATGGCGGACAATAGAGCGGGCCTGCTCCATTTCGGTAATTAAAACGGATGGATCACCAGTATATAAACGCTTTACGTCATGAGACATGCTGTGAAGACCGATATAATGACCTTCTTGTATGAAACGTTTCATTGTTTGTGGATAATGTGAAGCCTTGCCACCAATTACAAAGAAGGTTGCCTTTCCCTGCTTTTGCTTTAAGATGTTTAAAATTTGTGATGTGTATTTGTTTGGCCCATCATCAAATGTTAAGTATGCAATTTTAGGCGGAAGGGCCGCGTTCTGAATCGTAGATTGATGTGTAAGTGGGGAGTTAGCGGCTGCTTCAGTATAAGATACCGAACATGTAGTAATACTTAAAAATATAATAATACATTGAAACATTTGCTTCATCAAAATACTCACCCTCAGTCTAACAGTCATGGAGAAGGAGTTAAGATTGTAGTCTCATTATCCTCTTTACATGTATATCTTTCTCCAATAGAAGAACTCTCAAACAAACTATATTTTGGAAATAAAAAATAGCACTCTTTCTTAAGAAGAAAGAGTGCTATTTGAATATTTTACACTAATAAAGGCTATACTACAGTTATTATTCGCGTTTTTTTACTTTTTTATAGAAGGAAATAATTGGTTTGTAACGTTCGTGCACAAGACCAATTACTTCTGCTACGATTTCAGTAAAGAAGATTAAAGCGAACAGAAGGATAATGGATAACCACAATGTTGCGCTAGTGAAAATAATTGCATTTACGCTAAAGAAAATACCAAATGCGTAAATGATAAGTACCGTCGTACGATGAGAAAAGCCCATTGCCAATAGACGATGATGTAAATGCGATTTATCTGGTGCAGAAATTGGTTTTTTATTCACAATTCGTCTGATAATTGCAAATGTGGTATCAAAGATAGGTACACCTAAAATGATAATAGGAACAAGGAAACTGAATAACGTTACACTTTTGTATAATCCCAGTAACGATATAACAGAAATACAATATCCTAAAAATAATGCACCTGTGTCTCCCATGAAAATTTTTGCTGGATGGAAGTTATAGAATAAAAATCCAAGTGTACTTGCAAGTGCAATGAGTGCTAGTGGCAGAATAATAACAGCACCAGTACCCATAGGGCTAGTAAAGGCCATATATGCTAATGTTGCAAGGACGATAGATGAAATCCCAGCGGATAATCCATCTAATCCATCAATTAAGTTAATGGCATTTGTAATACCTACAATCCAAAATACTGTAATTGGATATGCAAGGATACCAAGTTCAGTATCTCCTAAGATTGGAATATACAACACCTGTACTAATAATCCACTTTTTACAATAAGTACGGCAACTAACAGTTGTCCACCGAACTTTACCTTTGCTGATAATTCGTACATATCATCTAAAATACCGATGATGATAATGATAACAGCACCTATAGTAATCGACATCATTCTTTGTTCATATAATCCACTAACAAAGAACCCAACGGCTACACCAATGAAAATTGCCAGTCCACCTAGACGAGGCATAATTTTTTGGTGTACTTTACGTGCGTTTGGCTTATCAGTTGCTCCAATCTTAAATGCTAATTTGATAACGAAAGGAGTAACAACTAATACGGTAATGAAAGATGCCAAAACAGCATAAATCACTTGTGAGTCCATTAATACCCCACCTTTTATATTTTAACGTAATTTTTGAACAAGTTATCTGAAAATTATGATGATTGTTTGCAGGCTCATAACATATGGTATCACAAAAAGATTAGAATTCAATCTTTTTTTCTATTCACTGTAATTGGAAATAGATAAAATATATGACAAGTTTATAATAAATACGATGTCGCACAAGAAGGTTATAATATATCTTATCATTAACTTGTATTGCATAGTTTTTAAATTGTGGTACAGATTTATGACATTTATATATAAGTCTGTTCCTAGTAGGGATGGTAGGATGTGACCGATTCTCTTTACTATAAGTGTTGCACGTTAAAATACGTACGTTTCGCGTTAAAATATGGAAATATGAAATGAGCCAGTAATAAAGCGGTTTGTAAAGAAAAATGTCCAATTGGAGGGCGTTATTTTACAAAATCTTAAAAAAGGAAAGGGCAGGTGTCTCATATAATAGGGAGTGAGGGCTTGCATGCTATCTCATTTTTATATATTTAAAAGCAACAACTTCATGTCTTAGTATGGGAAAAAGAGTGCCTTAAAGACATCGACATATATTCAGTTTTAGTATGAAAGGGGGAAGCCCAGAATATCTAAACTATAATTTTAGGTATTCTGGGCGGAACATCTAATGAAAATTACGGTGATAGGTACTGGATATGTAGGATTAATTACTGGAGTAGGATTAGCCACATTAGGTCATTCGGTTACTTGTTTTGATATAAATCAAGGGAAAATAGCGAGAATGAAGCAAGGGGAAATGCCAATTTATGAACCTGGTCTGGGGCAATTAGTAGATGCAGCAGTCCAAGAAAAACGATTAGCATTTACATCAAGTCAAACAGAGGCATTTAAACATTCAGATTTCATATTTGTAGCAGTAGGAACACCATCTTTACCGGATGGAACGGCAGATTTAACATATATTCGTAATAGTTGTTATGAAATTGGTATGTGTGCCAATTCAGATATAATTGTGGTTACAAAAAGTACGGTTCCTGTAGGTACGAACGATCAAATGAAAGAATGGATTCAGGAGAAGCTACAAGGGCGGCATATGATACATATGGTATCGAATCCGGAATTTTTACGTGAAGGTTCTGGTATACATGACTTTTTTCATGGTGATCGCATCGTCATAGGAGCGGAGACAGAAGAAATCGCGCAGAAGGTAGAGAGGCTATACAGTAAGCTGTTAATTGAAACGTTTGTTACAGATATCCGCAGTGCGGAGATGATTAAATATGCTTCAAATGCTTTTTTGGCTACGAAAATTAGCTTCATAAATGAAATTTCTAATATATGTGAGAAAGTGGGCGCAGATGTGTTAGAAGTAGCAGGTGGCATGGGAATAGATCGGCGAATCGGTCCCCATTTTTTACAGGCAGGTATCGGTTATGGGGGTTCATGTTTCCCAAAAGATACAAATGCTCTCGTTCAAATTGCAGGTAATGTTGCGCATGATTTTAGATTGTTAAAAGCAGTAATTGAAGTGAATAACAAACAACAGATGTTGCTTGTTCGGAAAGCTAGAAGCGTAATGGATATGAGGGAAAAGCAGGTTGCGGTGTTAGGAGCAGCCTTTAAGCCGAATACAGATGATATTAGGGAAGCACCGTCTCTTCTTATTATAAAAGAGTTATTAGAGATGGGAGCAAATGTAATTGTATACGACCCGCAAGCTATTTTGCATGTGCAGCAGTTGTTTGGAGAAGAAATAAAATATACAACTGATTTAGATGAGGCAATCACAGAAGTGGACGCGGCGTTTATTGTAACCGATTGGGAATGCATACGAACGTATCCATTAGAAAGGTATGTGCAACTTATGGGTGAACCTATTTTATTTGATGGGAGAAATTGTTATACTGGGAAAGATGTTGAGAAACATAGAATGGATTACTATTCCGTTGGCAGAAAGAGCATTCGTAATAGGAAAGTTTCTACCGTCTGTTAAGAACGCTTTTTTTGTCCTTTTATCTTCTCAATATATAATGGTGAGTGTAACAATACTATATAAATCCATGTTGATTAGCTGGCATATAAGTTGCGGTTATGAAAACAAAAGGCGATCTCCACTCGTTTTCTCCGTTTGTTTTCACATGGTATGGGGGCTAAAGGGTCTGACCGCTTCTATGCGTAGCTGGACGCTCTCTTCCACCTAAAAGAGAAGATTTTATGTTAGTTTTTCAATTTGTATTTATATAAATCCATGTTGATTAGCTGGTATATAAGTTGCGGCTATGAAAATAAAAGGAGATTTCCACTCGTTTTCTCTGTTTGTTTTCACATGGCATGGGAGCTAAAGGGTCTGACCGCTTCTATGCATAGCCGGACGCTCTTTCCCACTCAAAAGGGGAGGTTTTATGTTAGTTTTTCATATATCGTAACTAGTGAAAGAAAAGAGGCATTGAAATGACTGAACGTTTAAAAGTAATGACGATTTTTGGAACACGTCCAGAAGCGATTAAAATGGCACCTCTTGTGTTAGAGTTGCAAAAACATCCTGAGAAAATTGAATCAATTGTAGCAGTGACAGCACAGCATCGCCAAATGTTAGATCAAGTATTGAATATCTTTGGTATTACGCCGGATTTTGATTTGAATATCATGAAAGACCGTCAAACATTAATTGATATTACAACACGTGGTTTAGAGGGCTTAGATAAAGTAATGAAGGAAGCAAAGCCACATATCGTTCTTGTACATGGTGATACAACAACTACTTTTATTGCGAGCCTTGCTGCTTTCTATAATCAAATTCCGGTTGGCCATGTTGAAGCTGGACTTCGTACATGGGATAAATATTCTCCATACCCGGAAGAAATGAACCGTCAATTAACAGGTGTAATGGCAGATCTTCATTTCTCGCCTACTGCAAAATCAGCAATGAACTTGCAACAAGAAAATAAAAATGAAGCACGTATTTTCGTAACAGGAAATACAGCGATTGATGCACTAAAAACAACAGTGAAAGAAGAATATAGTCATCCAGTACTAGAGAAGCTTGGAAATGACCGACTTGTACTTATGACAGCACATCGTCGTGAAAATTTAGGTGAACCAATGCGCAATATGTTCCGTGCAATTAAACGCCTTGTTGAAAAGTACGAAGATGTACAAGTTGTGTACCCAGTTCATATGAATCCTGTTGTTCGTGAAACAGCTAACGATATTTTAGGAGATCATAATCGTATTCACTTAATTGAACCACTAGATGTAATTGATTTCCATAACGTTGCAGCACGTTCATACTTAATGTTAACAGATTCTGGTGGTGTGCAGGAGGAAGCACCTTCTCTTGGCGTACCGGTTCTTGTTCTACGTGATACGACAGAACGTCCGGAAGGTATTGAAGCAGGTACATTAAAATTAGCAGGTACAGACGAAGAAACAATCTTTACACTTGCAGACGAATTATTATCTAATAAAGAAGCACATGATAAAATGGCGCAAGCATCTAATCCTTATGGTGATGGCCTTGCTTCAGAGCGTATTGTAGAAGCAATTTTACAATATTTTAATAAAAAATAAGTAGAAAAAAGAGCCGCTCCTCATATCTGTTGATATAAGAAGCGGCTCCTTTCTTTTAAGTAGTAATCTCTACTGATGATTTCGCATTAACCATTCCGCGTTAGCGTTCGTAGACGGAGATTCCTGTTCTTTTTTCTTAGTAGATGAATTTGTTGAATTCGTATCAGAATTAGAACTTGTATTGGTTGTAGAATTCGTGTCTGTTTTATCTTGTCCTAAGTTTTTCAAAATTTCATTACGAACATTTTGAACGCTCATTTCATCTGGAATAAAGTAATAGATATCATTTAGTTTTTTATCTTCACCTTCTAATTTAATCGTTTTTATGTTAGAAGGATCGAATCCAGATAACTTATTATATAAGGCAAGTCCATCGGATACAGGTATATCAGTTTTTACATATTTTCCAACAACCTCCGCTAAATCTTTAATCTTAAAGACTGTAGAAGCGGAATTTAGTTTATGGACAACCGCGGCAAGTACTTGTCGTTGTCTTGCAGCTCGGCCATAATCTCCATTTGGATCTTGCTTTCGCATACGGACATAAGCGAGTGCTTCTTCGCCATTTAATTCTTGTTGTCCTTGTTTAAATTGAATCAGCTTGTAGTAATCTATATCAGATCGTTCCTCGAAATTAAATGGAACATCGACTGTAATGCCACCAACGGCATCGACAATTCCTTTAAAGCCTTTGAAATCAATTTTTACGTAGTGGTCAACAGGCACACGTAAAAAATTCTCGACTGTGTCTAATGCCATTTTTTCTCCGCCGTAAGCATGCGCCGCGTTAATTTTATCTTTTTTATTTTTTCCAGCAATCGTAACACGTGAGTCACGCGGGATACTCATGAGTGAAACATTTTTTGTTTTTGGGTTAATTGTTGCGAACATAAGAGAATCTGTTCGTCCATTTTGTCCATCCGTTGCATAATCTTCAATTCCCATAATAAGGACGCTGAAAGGTTCTTTTGTAATTTCTACATCTACCGCACGTAATTTTGATTTATCACGAGTAAAGCCACTATACATCTCCATGAGTGAAGAGTAAGAGTTAAACATGTAAAGCCCTACACTACCAATTAAGGACATAAAAATGAGGTAGATAAACAATCTACGTCTGCGCTTTTTTTTCACTCTTCTTTTCTGGAGATGATGATAACGCTCTTCCATACATAAACTCCTTTTAATATATATATGTTATTGTTGCACAATGTCTTGTTCTAAATACAGCATGTCATCTTCTTGTATTGTACATTTCCCATTTGTTAGTTCAATCATCCACTCTGTGAAAGTTTGTTTTTGATCTTCTTCCACATAAGTGTCAAATGTCACATTTTCTAGGTAATGAATCTCTTTAATAGCATATTTTGAGTGGCGTAATTCATTTTCAATTTTTCCAAGTAGTGTGTAATCAATTTCTGTCTTCGTAACTCGCATTAATTTTCGTTCGACAACACCTACATAGTTAATTCCTTCACTTGTACATTTTCCATATGCACGAATTAAACCACCGGCACCAAGTTTAATGCCGCCAAAATATCGTGTGACAACAACAACGGTATCTTTCAATCCACGTTTTTTTAATACTTCTAGCATAGGTACACCAGCTGTACCGCTTGGTTCACCGTCATCATTTGCCTTTTGAATTTGATCTTGCTCCCCAATTAAATAGGCTGAGCAGTTGTGTGTTGCGTTCCAATGCTGCTTTTTTATCTTTTGAATAAATTCTTGTGCTCCTTCTTCTGTTTTCGCTCGACTTATATAGCAAATAAACCGTGACTTTTGAATGACAATTTCGTGCTCACCGTAGCCTTTGATTGTTAAATATTGTAATAACAATGATATACGCCCCTACCTTTCAAGATTACTAGTACTTTTTATTGTAAAAGGGGGAGTTTTCAGATTCAAACATTTTTTGTAGGAAAATAGCAAATTCTATTATAAATTTAATATTTTTGTTGTAAATTGTCCAAGTGTTTATTATAATCTTACCCCGGCATTTTTCATACATTAATGCACCTTTTCCTATTTTCGTGTAAAATTAGGAAATAAAAACTTTTTTATAAGGCAGGTACGAAAATGAGAACAGCTATTGTTACTGATAGTACAGCATATATACCGAAGCATATTCGTGAAGAACTCAATATACATATGATTCCATTAAATGTGATTTTTGGAACGAATTCTTATCAAGAAGAAGCAGAAATTACAGCGGATGATTTTTATGTAAAAGTACGTGAACATGAAGAACTTCCAAAAACTTCTCAACCAGCAATTGGAAAATTTGTGGAACTATTTGAAGAACTGGCAAAAGAATACGATGCGGTGATTTGTATCCATCTTTCAAGCGGAATTAGCGGTACATATCAAACAGCAACGACAGCTGGGCAAATGGTCGAAGGGATAAACGTATATACGTATGATTCTGAAATTAGTTGTGAAGTACAAGGGTTTTATGTGCGTGAAGGTGCAAGAATGGTAAGCGAAGGAAAGGCGCCAGAAGAGATTTTAGCTAGGTTTGATGAAATGAAGCAAACGATAGATGCTTATTTTGTTGTTGATGATCTCCATCATTTGCAACGCGGTGGCCGTTTAAATAGCGCGCAAGCATTTATCGGTAGCTTATTGCAAGTAAAGCCAGTTTTATATTTTAGAGATAAAGTTATTATCCCGTTTGAAAAAATTCGCACACGCAAAAAGGCACTAAAGCGTATCGTTGAAATTTTCGATGAACATGCGAGTAAAGGTATGCCGATGGAAGCTGTTATCATTCATGCAAATCGTGAAGAAGAAGCGAAAGAGTGGCAGCAAGAATTAGAGGAAAAGTACCCTCATGTTACAATCCGCATCAGTTATTTTGGTGCTGTAATTGGAACGCACTTAGGAGAGGGATCACTAGGTCTAGGGTGGTATACAAAATAATAAAAATGTAAAAGCTCTCTTTTTGTAGAGAGTTTTTTACGGATATACGTATGCCTATTTGACAAGTTAATATTTTGAAGTGATAAAATTTAATTTATATAAATACGGATTGAAAGACCGACATAAAGTGAAACTTTAATCAGTGGGGGCTCCATCCCCCACTGATTATTAGCCCTCGCCAATCGGGCTTAGGGACAGTGCCTTTTTTAGCCCTATTCCATGTGAAAACAGAAGGAGAAAATGAGTGGGAGTCTCCTTGTGTTCTTCATAGTCGCAATTTATATGTTGGGAAATCAAAATGCATTTATAAAAATAAGGAAAGTTTTATTACTTACTTTTTATAAGAAACTATTTTATAATAAAGGAGAGGTGAAACATATGGAGCATAATTCTTGTTTATGTCCAAAGTTTGAGTCGGCTTTTACACTTCTTAGTAAAAAGTGGACGGGTTTAATTATTAAATCTTTGTTAGAAGAGCCGAAGCGATTTAGAGAAATTGCGGATATTATCCCAAATATGAGTGATCGTATGTTGTCAGAGCGTTTAAAAGAATTAGAGAGCGAAGGTGTAGTCGTTCGTAATGTGTATCCAGAAGTACCTGTTAGAATCGAATACGGATTAACAGACAAGGGAAAAGCATTAGAAAGTGTTATGAATGAAGTCCAAAATTGGGCTGAAAAATGGGTGAAATAATAGATTGTTCGATGAATAGAGAGAAAAAAGCACAAGGAGTGTTCCTTGTGTTTTTTTTTATAACAAATGTATGACAATTGTACAAAAAAATAGCGCGATTCCCTTAAGATTCTACAAGAAAATACAGGATTAGAAGGAAAATGTCAGGAAATTACAAACGTAATATTACATTTATTTTACAAAATCGTAACATTGATAAAATATCTCCCGAAATATGGTATAAATTTAAATAGATTATATACGGAAAAGAAAAAAAGAAAGCGGTGTAAAAACAAAATGAAAAAGCTAAAAATGGCATCTTGCGCATTGGCTGCAGGATTTATGATGTTTTCAGTGGTAACACCAAATGTATTTGCGGAAAAGATTGAGGATGTAAAAACACAAATTAATACACAAAATGATACTTTACATAAGCAACAACAAGAACGTGACGAGCTTCAAAAACAAATGAACGATTTAAATAAAACGGTTCAAGATTTAGATACGTCTGTTCAAGAAAATGCAGCAAAACTTGATGAAACAACGAAAAAAGTTGAAGAAACACAAGCATTAATCGAGAAGAAAAATCAAAACATTGCAGATTTACAAACGAAAATTGCAAAACGTGAAGAGTTATTAAGAAAGCGTTTAGTAGCGCTTCAAGAGCAACCAAATACAAACGTTGTAACAGAAGTTGTTGTAAACTCTAAAAACATTGCAGATTTAGTAGATCGTTTAACTTCTGTTTCGAAAATTCTTGAATCTGATGAAGATATCATGACAACACAACAACAAGATCAAGCAACTGTGAAAAAAGATGTTGAAACGGTAAAAGAAAAACAAAAAGAATTAAAAGAAGCGCAAGTAAAAATCGAAACTGCAAAGAAAGAACTTGATGCTGAAAAAGCGAAAAAACAAGAAGCAGTGAACGATTTAAGCGGTAAAATGGATACAGTTGTAAACAGCATGACAAGCACAGAGGGTCAATTAAAAGAGCTTGAAAAGCAAGCATTATACTTACAACAACTAGCTGAAAAAGAAGCGCAAGAAAAAGCAGCACAAGAAGCTGCTGCGAAGAAACAAGCAGAGCAAGCTCAGCAACAAGCTCAGCAACAAGCTCAGCAACCGGCACCAGCAAATAATGGTGAACAAGCTAAGAAAGAAGATGTTAAGCCAGCACCAGCACCTGCTCCAAAACCAGTTTCAAAACCAGTTTCAAAACCAGTTCCAGATACAGGTGTAATTGGAAAAGCAAAAAGCTTAGTTGGTATGAAATATGTTTGGGGTAGTTCTTCACCGTCAAATGGCGGTTTTGACTGTAGTGGATTAGTTTCTTATGTATATGGTTTAGGACAACAAGATACAAGAAGTTTATGGGGATCTGTACAAAAAATTAGCGCATCTGAAGCGCAACCAGGTGACCTTATCTTCTTACAAGGTACTTACAGAGCAGGCGTATCACACGTTGGTATTTACATTGGTGATGGTCAAATGATTCACGCTGCTGATGAATCAACTGGTGTTACGTACGGTAGTGTAAATAGCAGTTATAACACAGCTCATTTCTTAGGTTACGGTAGATTATAAGATTTTTAACTAAATAAAACATGTGTATAAAGTCGATAGCTTACTATTTTAAAAGTAGGTTATCGGCTTTTTTGAGTTTTTACGAGAGAAAGAGAAAGGCTTATAGTAAAGCTATATAAATATGAATACGCATAGAAAGACCGACATAAAACCATTCCTTTTAGGTGGGAGAGAGTATCCGCTTATGGATAGGAGCGGTCAGTGCCTTTTTTAGCCCCATGCCAAGTAAAAACAGAAGGAGAAAATGAGTGGAGAACTTCTTTTGTTTTCATAACCGCGACTTATATGCCAGAAAATTAAAATGGATATATAAGTGTAAATTGAAAAAATGAAATAAAACCTTTCTTTTTAGACGGGAGAGAGCATCCGCTTATGGATAGGAGCGGTCAAGTGCCTTTTTTAGTCCCATGCCATGTTTAAAACCAAAAGAGAAAACAAGTAGCGGTCACCTTTTATTCTTCGTAACCGCGACTTATATGCTGAAAAATCAAAATGGATTTATATAGGGGGCGTTACTATGCTAGTAGGAAGACAAATGCTACGAGAAGAACTTTCGTTTTCGAAAGATGAACTAGAGCGTTTGGAAAGACAAGGAGATATTTCTTTGGAAAGAGGTGTAATAAAGAAATCGTCACATTATGTATGTCAGCGCTGCGGAAATAGCGAGCAACGGTTATTTGCTTCGTTTTTATGTAAAAGGTGTAATCAAATGTGCACGTATTGCCGAAAGTGCATCACGATGGGGCGAGTGGGAGAATGTACAGTAATTGTTCGCGGTACTCGTGATATAGAAAGCGAGTCCTTGTCACAACCTTTGCAGTGGGAGGGACAGCTATCACCTGGACAAGAAATAGCAGCGCGCGGCGTAACGGAAGCTGTCCGCCGAAAAGAATCTTTTTTTATATGGGCAGTATGCGGAGCTGGTAAGACAGAGATGCTTTTTTATGGTATAGATGAAGCTTTACGAAAAGGCGAGCGGGTTTGTATTGCAACACCGCGGACTGATGTGGTGTTAGAGCTCGCACCCCGTTTACAAACTGTTTTTCCAGATGTACCGATTGCTGCGTTATATGGTGGTAGTTTGGACCGTGAAAAGGAAGCGAGACTCATCGTTTCTACAACGCACCAGTTGCTTCGTTATTATAGAGCATTTGATGTTATGATTGTGGATGAAATTGATGCTTTTCCATATGCGATGGACAAGATGCTTCATCATGCAGTAGAGCAAGCGAGTAAAGAGCGAGCTGCGCAAATTTATTTAACTGCAACCCCGGCAGAAACATGGAAACGTAAGCTATGGAGTGGTAAACAAAAAGGTGTAATCATTCCGGGGCGTTATCATGGTCAGCCTTTGCCAGTTCCAAGGTTCCGGTGGTGCGGTAATTGGAAAAAGGCGCTAAAACGAAAAGAAATCCCGCATGTTGTTTTTGAATGGCTACAGTATCATCTCCTTAAACAATCTCCTATTTTTCTATTTGTTCCTCATGTACGTTATATTGATGAAGTAAGTGTATTATTAAAAAAAATAGATGATCGCATTGAAGGTGTTCATGCGGAGGATCCAAAGCGAAAAGAAAAGGTAGCTGCGTTTCGAAAAGGAAATATCCCATTATTAGTAACAACGACGATTTTGGAACGCGGCGTGACGGTAGAGAATTTGCAAGTAGCTGTGTTAGGGACGGAAGAAGTCATTTTTTCGGAAAGTGCACTTGTACAAATTGCTGGCAGGGCCGGCAGAAGTCATCGCAGGCCAGATGGTGATATTCTTTATTTTCATTATGGAAAAACAGAAGCAATGATACGCGCAAAAAAACATATTCAATTTATGAATAAAAAGGCAAAGCAAGAAGGGTTGATACATTAATGCATTGTCTACTTTGTCATGATTTTATTTCAGAAAGCGTTAGCTGGTATTCTTTTTTTATTCAGTCTGACAGGCGGTGTATATGTGAGCGATGTGAACGGAAACTTTCCTATATTATAGGAGAAATTTGTGATGACTGCGGCAGACCATTTGAGTCTCTGTCAGAGGAGTATAGAGAAGGTAACCTTTGCAAGGATTGCGTAAGATGGCAGGAAGAGAGAAAGTTTCTACCTATAAAAAATCGATCTGTGTACGTCTATAATGATTGGATGAAGGAAGTATTAGCTCAGTTTAAATTTCGTGGGGATGCTGAGCTTGTTCGTATTTTTCATGCGCACTTTGTAGCTATATTTCGTAAGTGTTTTTCAGACTGTCATGCGATGATTCCGATTCCGCTTAGTAAGGAGCGAGAATACGAGCGTGGTTTTAATCAAGCGGAATTGTTAGCATCTTGTTTACCACTTAGTTTTCTACAAACATCTTTAAGTAGAAAAGACACGGAAAAGCAAAGTAAAAAGAAACGTATAGAGAGGCTTTCAGTAGCGAATCCCTTTTATTTTCACAAAGAAGAAATGTTTATTGGGCAGCATCTTTTACTCATTGATGATGTGTATACGACAGGAATTACGGTTAGGCAAGTTGCAAAGTGCCTGTATGATGCAGGTGCTCAAAAAATTTCTAGCCTTACTCTTTGCCGTGGGTAATATATGTATGTCGAAAGATACAATAAAAAGGCGACAAGACTTCTTTGACTTGATATGTTGTCATTCGTTATAGTCAAATTATGGGGTAAATGCCCTTATTTTTAGAGTGAAGGGAATGGAACGAACATGCAAGGAAGAGTAAAATGGTTTAATGCAGAAAAAGGATTTGGGTTTATCGAGCGTGAGGACGGTGATGATGTTTTTGTTCATTTTTCTGCAATTCAACAGGATGGGTATAAGTCGTTAGAAGAGGGACAAAAAGTAGAATTTGACATTGTAGATGGTGCGCGTGGACCACAAGCAGCGAATGTTGTGAAATTATAATTTCGAACGAAGAGTTTTGTGAGAAACATAGAGCTGGGGTTGTGGCAACGGTTTATATATATTCAATTTGATCTTCCAAAATATAAATTGCGGCTATGAAGAACAGAAGGGGACTTGTCTCCTTCTGTTTTTTTTGCGTGGCATGGGGGGAAGTCCTGTCCGCTCTTATGCAAAGACGGACGCTCGTTCTCACCAAAAAGAAATGGTTGTATATGGTTCTTTCAATTTATAACTTTAATTTGATTTCACGGCACATAAATTACGGTTATGAAAAACAAACAGAGACTTCCGCCCATTGTCTCCTTGTGTTCTTACATGGCACGGGGCTAAAAAAAGTCCCTGCCCGCTACTAGCCATGGGCGGATGCTCCCTCCCACCTAAAAGAGATGGTTGTGTTTTCGGTCGGTCTTTCCATTCAAATGATAAAAATGTTGTCAAAAAATTGTTTCTTTTCTGTAACGAATTGTCCATACTTATATTCGTTATTTACGATGTTAATAGGGTAAAATGTAAATAGAAACGATGCATCTTTTCTTTTCAACAAAAAACGATAAAAAATTTCAATTTCCCTAACTTTTTCAAAAAAGTTAGCAGGATTTTTTAAGCCATTGTCGAAATTGTATACATAGGCTTGAAAGGAGGAATTCATCTATGAAATTCAACATTCGTGGTGAAAATATTGAAGTAACTCCAGCATTAAAGGAATATGTAGAGAAAAAACTTAGCAAATTAGAGCGTTATTTTGATACATTCCCAGAGGTTAAAGTTAATTTAAAAGTATACTCTGACAAGCAACGTGTCGAGGTAACAATCCCATTTACAGATTTATTACTTCGTGCAGAAGAAACTCATAGCGATATGTACGCTGCAATTGATTTAGTGGTTGATAAAGTTGAGCGACAAATTCGTAAACATAAAACAAAAGTAAATCGTAAATTACGTGAAAAAGGCTCTCCGAAAACTGCATTTATCCTTACAGAGCCAGCGGCAACGTTGGAGGAAGTGAAAGAGGATGAATTAGAGCTTGTACGTACAAAACGATTTGATTTAAAACCAATGGATGTTGAAGAAGCCATTTTACAAATGGATATGTTAGGTCATAACTTCTTCGTCTTCACAAATGCGGATACAAATGAAACTAATGTTGTCTATGGCCGCAAAGATGGAAAATATGGATTAATTGAAACAAAATAATAAGTAAAGAACGCAGCTGTAAAAGGCTGCGTTTTTTTATTGTTTATAAAATGTTTTACGTGTAGACTGATGAAACATATGAAAGTCTTTGAGTTTTCACTCTGTTATTTTTGGGAAGACATACCGCTGTCTCAGAATGGAACAGGAAACAAAGAAGTTTAGTAAAGGATGAAATCGCTATAAAACGCCTATTAATCAAAATTTCAGCTAATTTAGGCTATGCGTTTGGCCAGTTGTTGTCATAGCTATAAAACAAGTGTTACAATTATCATTAGGTTTATACTTTTTTTGTTTTTTTAATTAGGAGAGAAAATGCTAGAAAATAAATTTGCGTTTTATAACGACTGATTAGTGAGCAGAAATATAGAGCACGATCGGAAGTTTTATTTTAATAAAAGAGGAGCGTATTTCCTATGATCGGTATTTTAAAAAAGGTGTTTGATGTAAACCAGCGCCAAATTAAACGTATGCAGAAATCTGTGGATCAAATAGAAGGGTTTGAATCATCGATTCAATCGTTAACTGACGAACAATTAAAAGGGAAAACAATTGAATTTAAAGAGCGTCTTACGAAAGGCGAGACAGTAGACGATTTATTACCAGAAGCTTTTGCGGTTGTTCGTGAAGCAGCGACACGCGTTCTTGGTATGCGCCCCTATCCTGTGCAATTAATGGGTGGTATTGCCTTACATGAAGGGAATATCTCTGAGATGAAAACAGGGGAAGGTAAAACATTAACTTCTACTTTACCGGTTTATTTGAATGCTTTAACAGGTAAAGGTGTTCATGTTGTTACAGTCAATGAATATTTAGCGCAGCGTGACGCAGGGGAAATGGGACAACTACATGAGTTCCTTGGCTTAACAGTAGGAATTAACTTGAATAGCATGTCACGTGAAGAAAAGCAAGCTGCTTACGCTGCTGATATCACATATAGTACAAACAACGAGCTTGGTTTTGACTATTTGCGTGATAACATGGTGCTATATAAAGAGCAACGTGTTCAGCGTCCGCTTCATTTCGCAATCATTGATGAAGTCGATTCCATTTTAGTTGATGAAGCGCGTACGCCGCTTATCATTTCTGGACAAGCACAAAAATCAACAGAACTATATATCTTTGCAAATGCATTTATTCGTACGTTAGAAAATGAAAAAGATTACTCATTTGACGTGAAAACGAAAAATGTCATGTTAACAGAAGACGGGATTACGAGAGCAGAGAAAGCTTTCCATATTGAAAACTTATTTGATTTAAAACACGTTGCACTTCTTCACCATATTAATCAGGCGCTTCGTGCACACGTTGTAATGCACCGCGATACAGATTATGTTGTACAAGAAGGCGAAATTGTAATTGTAGACCAATTCACTGGTCGTCTTATGAAAGGCCGCCGCTATAGTGAAGGTTTACACCAAGCGATTGAAGCAAAAGAAGGCGTAGAAATTCAAAATGAAAGTATGACATTAGCAACCATTACATTCCAAAACTACTTCCGTATGTACGAAAAGTTATCAGGTATGACTGGTACAGCGAAAACGGAAGAAGAGGAATTCCGTAACATTTATAATATGAATGTTATCGTGATACCAACAAACAGACCAGTTGTTCGTGATGACCGTGCCGATTTAATTTTCAAAACGATGGAAGGAAAATTTAATGCGGTTGTTGAGGATATTGTAAAACGCCATAAGCAAGGGCAACCAGTTCTTGTTGGTACAGTTGCAATTGAAACATCTGAACTTATTTCAAACATGTTAACACGTAAAGGTGTACGTCATAACGTCTTGAATGCGAAAAACCATGCGCGTGAAGCGGATATTATTACAGAAGCAGGATTTAAAGGCTCTGTAACGATTGCGACAAACATGGCTGGTCGTGGTACGGATATTAAACTAGGCGAAGGTGTAAAAGAAGCTGGTGGCCTAGCGGTTATCGGTACAGAACGTCATGAAAGTCGTCGTATTGATAATCAGTTACGTGGTCGTTCTGGTCGTCAAGGAGACCCTGGTGTGACGCAGTTCTACTTATCAATGGAAGATGAATTAATGCGCCGCTTCGGTGCAGATAATATGAAAGCGATGATGGATCGCCTTGGTATGGATGATTCACAACCAATCGAAAGTAAAATGGTATCTCGTGCTGTAGAATCTGCGCAAAAACGTGTAGAAGGAAACAACTACGATGCACGTAAACAGCTCTTGCAGTATGACGATGTACTTCGCCAACAACGTGAAGTAATTTATAAACAACGTCAAGAAGTAATGGAATCTGAAAACTTACGAGGCATTATCGAAGGTATGATGAAATCTACTGTAGAACGTGCTGTTGCCCTTCATACGCAAGAGGAAATTGAAGAGGATTGGAACATTAAAGGTCTGATTGACTACTTAAATACAAACCTTCTTGAGGAAGGTGATGTTAAGGAAGAAGAATTACGTCGCCTTGCACCAGAAGAAATGAGCGAGCTAATCATTGCAAAATTAATAGAGCGTTATGATGAAAAAGAAAAACTTCTACCAGAAGAACAAATGCGTGAATTTGAAAAGGTTGTTGTATTCCGCGTTGTAGATACGAAATGGATGGATCATATCGATGCGATGGATCATCTTCGTGAAGGTATTCATTTACGTGCTTACGGTCAAATTGACCCGCTTCGTGAATACCAAATGGAAGGATTCGCAATGTTTGAATCCATGATCGCTTCCATTGAAGAAGAGGTTTCTCGTTACATTATGAAAGCAGAAATCGAACAAAACTTAGAGCGCCAAGAAGTAGCTCAAGGTGAAGCAGTTCATCCGAAAGATGACGGTGAAGAAGTGAAAAAGAAACCAGTCGTAAAAGGTGAACAAGTAGGACGTAACAACCTATGCAAATGTGGCAGTGGTAAGAAATATAAAAACTGCTGTGGTATTGGGAAATAAGGAAAAGTGGCGCCGACTGTTCAGCCCCGTTGGCTAAGGTTCTTTCTTGTGCGGAAGGTTCTTAGACATGAGGGGCTAGGAGGCAGAACTGGATCAAAAGAAAAGCGGAAGCGGCTCGTTCAGAATGTGAGAAGGATGGAGCTCCTGACAGAGAGGCGTAGTTTGCCTCGCAGGAGGGCGCTCCAAATCGACCTTACACGAAATTTTATTTTCAAAATGGAAAAGTTTTAAAAATATCCATATAATAAAAAGGGACAAACTCTCTCTGTAATAAGCGGAGGGAGTTTCCCTTGTTTTATATAAAAGCGATAGCAATTACATAGAGGTGAAGAGCATGGAATTAGTAGAAATTAGGCAAGAATTAGAGAAAATGGCTAAGAGATTAGCGGCTTTTAGGGGGTCTCTTTGACCTTCCTACAAAGGAAAAACGCATTGCAGAATTAGAAGAAACAATGATGGGTGCAGGCTTTTGGGATGATCAACAAGGCGCACAAACTGTAATTAATGAAGCGAATGCGTTAAAAGAAATGGTTGGGAAGTTTCGTCAGTTAGATGAAACATTCGAAAATTTAGAAGTGACACATGAACTTTTAAAAGAAGAATATGATGAAGATTTACATGAGGAATTAGAATCTGAAGTGAAATCTTTAGTTCGAGAAATGAATGAGTACGAGCTTCAGCTATTATTAAGCGATCCTTATGATAAAAATAATGCAATTTTAGAACTACATCCAGGTGCTGGTGGAACAGAATCACAAGACTGGGGTTCTATGCTATTACGTATGTATACACGCTGGGCTGAAAAACGCGGGTTTAAAGTAGATACAGTCGATTATTTACCAGGCGATGAAGCAGGAATCAAAAGCGTAACATTGTTAATTAAAGGTCATAACGCTTACGGTTACTTGAAAGCAGAGAAAGGTGTACATCGTCTTGTACGTATTTCACCGTTTGACTCTTCAGGCCGTCGTCATACATCGTTCGTATCTTGTGAAGTTGTACCTGAATTTAATGATGATATCGAGATTGAAGTGCGTACGGAAGATTTAAAAATAGATACGTACCGTGCAAGTGGTGCGGGTGGACAGCACATTAATACGACGGATTCAGCGGTTCGTATTACACATACGCCAACGAATACGGTTGTAACATGTCAATCCGAGCGTTCGCAAATTAAAAACCGTGAACATGCGATGAAAATGTTAAAGGCGAAATTATATCAAAAGAAATTAGAAGAACAGCAAGCGCAGTTAAATGAAATTCGTGGTGAACAAAAAGAAATTGGCTGGGGTAGCCAAATTCGTTCTTACGTATTCCACCCATACTCTCTAGTGAAAGACCACCGTACAAATACGGAAGTTGGTAATGTACAAGCGGTTATGGATGGAGAAATTGATCCGTTTATTGATGCATATTTACGCTCTCGTATTTCTTAAGAAAAAAAGCCAACGGACTGTTGGCCTATCGTTGAGGAGATAGAGGGGAATAATGAGGTACATCTTGTCTGTATTGATAAGAGAAGGAGGAAGAGGAGTTGGGTGACAACTTCTCTTTTTGATGAGCTTGGTTTTATGATACAAGGTCGTATATTGTTTTGTAAAAAGTAAAAAATATTAAGAAGCAAGCTATAAATGATAAGGAAGCCGTATAGAATTTTTCCTTTTCTGTTTTGTAAAAACAGTATCTTTATAGTAATTTACATTTGTTCACAGAATTGAAACAATTGGTGAAAGCTTTATATGAGTAGGGTTCTCATCCCTTTTGTAAAAAATATCCTATGGAGGTTGGTTTTTCTATAAGGGGATAATTATTATAATGGCAAGTGAGAGCTATGTGAAAGTATGGCTATATCAATAATAAGAAGGATATCAACAATGGGGAGCGATATAAGTGAAAAAGAAATTGTTGGCTATTGCATTAGGAACATCATTAGCTTTTACTATAGGAGCATGTGGAAAGAAAGAAGAAAATAAATCTTCTAATCAATCTGCAAGTACAGATAGTGCAGAGCAAATTTTCAAAAAAAGTTGTGCAGGTTGTCATGCTAGCGACTTATCTGGTGCAACTGGACCTGATTTACGAAAAGTAGGCGGTAAATACGACGCGGCGGAGATTGAAAATATTATCAAAAAAGGACGCGGTTCAATGCCAGCGGAACTTATTCAAGGTGAGGATGCAAAAAAAGTATCAGAGTGGTTAGCAGAACATAAGTAAGAAAAGCGGAAGTGGCTTGTTTAAAATCGTAGGACGTTGGAACCCCCGACAGAGAGGCATTTTTTGTCTCGTCCGAGGGAGTGAAACGGCCGGAGATTTTAGCCACTGCAGCTAGACAAAAGAAAAGCGGAAGTGGCTTGTTTAGAATAGAAGGAAGAAGCAAAGCCACTGAGCATTCTAGCCGCTAAAGCTAGAACGTAAAAAAAGTGGAGCTGACTGTTTAGCAGTGTTGGCTAAGGGGCTTTTTTGTGTGGAAGGTTCTTAGACATGATGGGCTAAACAGTCAGTTTTTTGGGCTATTTTATAAAAAGCTAGACTTATAAGATGATTCATAAAATGATATAGACTTGTTTATGATATATATGTATCTATTTTGATTTTAAAATAGATAAACTGCTGCTATGAAGAACAAAAGGTGACCTGTACTCGTTTTCTCTCTTTGTTTTAACTTGGCATGGGGTAGGAAAAGGATCTGACCGCTTCTATGCATGGCCGGATGATCTCTCCCATCTAAAAAAGAAAGGGTTTATGTTTGTTTTTTCAATTTGTACTTATATAGTTAGGAATTAACCTTTTATCGAGGAAAGGGAGCTTTGAATAACTGCTTTTTCTTGTTTCTTTTTGCGCTGTAACATAACTGTAACAAAATTGTATCCGAATTGGAAACCTAATGATGTTACAATGTAGTTTGTAGAATTTTGCTGAAACATGTACATAAGCAACAGTGATAGACTGAAACTGCTGTTACTGTTATTTGAAACAACAGAAATACTTTAATAGGTTTGTAGTACAGCAGAGTGTAAGTAAGAGTGGGAACTTTTGCTTTCATGTTCAGATAGACAGAAAAAGTATGTCGAAAAAAATCATTAAGTATTGGGTGATAAATAATGATAAAAATGACGAATGTTTATAAGGAGTATCCAAATGGTATGAAAGCCATCGATGGACTCACAGTTAGCATTAAGCAGGGTGAATTTGTATACGTAGTTGGACCGAGTGGAGCCGGAAAATCTACATTTATTAAGATGATGTATCGTGAAGAAAAACCAACAACAGGATCTATCAATGTGAATGGACTTGTAATTGAAACGTTAGCAGAGCGAGATGTACCATATTTTCGCCGTCAGCTAGGCGTAATTTTCCAAGACTTTAAATTGCTACCTAAATTAACGGTATATGAGAATGTAGCGTTTGCTTTAGAAGTAATTGAAGAAGAGCCTGATGCAATTCGTGAGCGTGTTACTGAAGTACTGGGTCTTGTAAGCCTTGAAGATCGTGCGGACGCACTTCCAACTGAACTTTCAGGTGGAGAACAACAGCGTGTGGCGATTGCAAGGGCGATTGTAAATAAGCCAAAAGTTGTGATTGCCGATGAGCCGACAGGAAACTTAGATATTGATACAGCACTTGATATTATGAGTATCTTTAAACGTATTAATGAGCGCGGTACAACAATTGTTATGGCAACACATAACGCAGATATCGTAAATACAATTCGTCATCGCGTAATTGCGATTGAAGGCGGAAAAATTGTTCGAGATGAGATTGAGGGAGGATACGGATATGAAGACTAAAACCCTTAGTCGGCATTTACGAGAAGGTGTAAAAAATCTATCCCGTAACGGATGGATGACGTTTGCTTCTGTAAGTGCAGTAACAGTTACATTATTACTTGTAGGTGTCTTTTTAACAGCGATTATGAATATGAACCACTTTGCAACGAAAGTGGAGCAAGATGTAGAAATTCGTGTACACATTGATCCAGCGGCGAAAGAAGCGGATCAAAAGAAATTGGAAAAAGATCTTAGCAAAATTGCAAAAGTAGATTCTGTTAAATATTCTTCTAAAGAAGAAGAGTTAAAACGTTTGATTAAAAGCTTAGGTGACAGCGGAAAAACGTTTGAGTTATTTGAGCAAGATAATCCACTTAAAAACGTATTTATTGTAAAGGCGAAAGAACCAACAGATACAGCTACAATTGCGAAAAAAGTTGAAAAAATGCAGTTTGTAAGTACAGTTCAATATGGTAAAGGCCAAGTTGAAAAATTATTTGATACAGTGAACACAGGCCGTAATATTGGGATTTTGTTAATTGCTGGTCTATTATTCACAGCAATGTTCTTAATCTCTAATACAATCAAAATTACAATTTATGCACGAAGCACGGAGATTGAAATTATGAAACTTGTAGGTGCGACAAACTGGTTTATCCGTTGGCCGTTCTTATTAGAAGGTTTATTCTTAGGTGTACTTGGTTCAATTCTCCCAATTGTTGTAATTTTATCTACTTATAATTCGCTTCAAGGTATGTTTAACCAGAAGCTTGGAGGAACGATTTTCGAACTTCTTCCATATAGTCCGTTTGTATTCCAACTTTCCGGTTTATTAATGTTAATTGGTGCATTAATCGGTATGTGGGGAAGCGTAATGTCAATTCGTCGCTTCTTAAAAGTATAAAAAGTTGCAAACATAATTCGTACAAGCTTATCATATAGTAGAAATAGGTAAAGGCATCACACAATGTGTGATGCCTTTTGCTACACCACCTGTGTGTTCTGGAAAGGGGAATTCCGCATTGAAACGTAGAGTTGCGATTATTGGAATGATTGTTGCATTTTTAATTGGTGCTGGCGGAATGTTTGCAGGTATGTATATGTTTGGAATCAATCCATCATATATGGCGCAAACAATTACAGGCGATAGTGCCGGCACGAAACAAGGGGATTTAGCTAAAATTAATGAGGCGTATGCACTGATTGATTCGCGTTATGTGGAAGACGTGAAGGATGAAAAGCTTGTTGAGGGTGCGATACAGGGTATGTTGTCGACGCTGAAGGACCCTTATTCCACGTATATGGATAAGGAAACAGCGAAGCAATTTACAGAGTCGCTTGATCCGGAGCTTGAAGGTATTGGTGCTGAGGTGAACAAAACGGATGGAAAACTGATCATTGTCTCTCCGATTAAAGGGTCACCAGCAGAAAAAGCAGGCATTAAGCCAAATGATCAAATTTTATCAGTAAATGGAAACAGTGTAAAAGATTTATCACGTGAAGAAGCGGTCTTAAAGATTCGTGGTAAACAAGGAACGGACGTTACGCTTGAGATAAAGCGTTCAGGAGTAGCAGATCCACTAGAATTTAAAATTAAACGTGAAAAAATTCCGATTTTTACTGTGTTTAGTTCTGTAAAGAAAGAGAAGGAGAAAAATATTGGTTATATCCAAATTACATCTTTCTCTGAAAATACAGCGAAAGAATTTAAAGATCAATTAAAAGAACTTGAAAAGAAAGATATAAAAGGCCTTGTCATTGATGTACGTGGTAATCCAGGAGGTTACTTAAATAGCGTACAAGATATTTTAGGATTAATTATGACGGACAAAAAGCCAATGATGCAAGTTGAACAACGAAATGGTGAGAAAAAGAAATTCTCAACTGCATTAAAAGAGAGAAAATCATATCCGATTTCAGTATTAATTGATAAAGGAAGTGCATCGGCTTCAGAAATTTTAGCAGGTGCATTAAAAGAAGGCGAAGGATATGATTTAGTTGGTGAAAAAACATTTGGAAAAGGTACTGTTCAGCAAGCTGTTCCGTTTAAAGATGGCAGCAATATTAAACTGACAATGTTTAAATGGCTTACACCAGATGGCAATTGGATTCATAAGAAAGGAATTGCCCCAACGGTGGAAGTGAAACAGCCAGATTATTATCATGCAACGCCAATTCAAATTGAGAAAACACTTTCTTATAATTCAAATGATGTACAAGTGAAGCATGCGCAAGAAATGCTGAAAAGTTTAGGATATGTACCTGGACGTGAGGATGGATACTTTAGTAAGGAAACAGAGTCGGCTTTAAAAGCATTCCAAAATGCAAATGAAATGGAAATGACAGGTCAGCTTGATAAGAAGACAGCTGAAGCGATTCAAAATAAAATCATTGAAAAGATTCGCTCTGGTGAAAATGATCTGCAATTGCAGGCAGCATTAAAATTAATAGCAAAATAAGGAAAAATACAGGCATATTATTGCCTGTATTTTTTTGTATGTGTTTATCCCGCTACTTATGAACGGTAACACTTCTATCTCAAAATTTAGAAAAAGAAAAGAAGGTAGATGGGGGATGGAGAAAACGCCACTGATTAAAGTTTCACTTTATGATAAGATAAAAAGAAAGAATAAATGGTGGTGAAGCGATTCGTGGAGGCGTGGTCTTTTGAGATAATGCGAGCAGTTGGGCGTTTTTTCTTACACCCTGCTGTCTATGTATTTTTGATAAGTAGCATTTTTGTTGGATACTTACGTATATTACGAGAACGAAAAGATTTTTCTTTTAAAGTATATGATATTTGGTTTGAACTACGAACATCCTTATTTTCAGGAGTTGGATATGGATTCGTTGTATCCATCATAACAGTTGGAGCCGGACTAGTTATGTCGCAAGCAAGTATATGGATGATTTTAATTTGGACACTAGTATTTGGACTAGCTGCTCAATATAGATATTTATCTTCTGCTTACACATTTGGCGTGGCGATTGTAGCAGCTTTATTATCTTCTAAACTTCCAATCTCTTTCTTACAGCTTGGAGAAGGAGAAGAGAGTACCATTGCATCACTTGCCATTTTACTTGGCTTGATGTTAGTAGTAGAAGGATTATTAATTTCGAAAAATGCGGTGCGGCATTCAACGCCTAAAATGCGTAAAGGAAAGCGCGGTTTAAATATTGGACTACATGAATCAAAGCGTTTATGGCTCGTTCCGATTTTTATTCTTGTGCCGGGAGATGCTGTTACACAATTTGTTTCGTGGTGGCCGGTCATTTCTGTTGGTTCACAAACGTATTCCTTATTCCTTGTACCGTTTTTAATTGGCTTTATGCGAACAATTAGAAGTGAGGAACCGACAGAAGCATTATTATTTACAGGAAGACGTATATTTGGTTTAGCAACCCTTGTTCTTGTTTTAGGAGTGATCAGTTATTGGTGGCCTGTTGTAGCTATTCTTGCGATGGGAGTCGCGATGCTTGGTCGCTTTACTATTGCGATGCGGGAACGTATAGCTGATGAAACGTGCCCAGCATATTTTGCAGCGCGCGACGATGGATTAGTTGTATTAGGTATAATTCCGAATACAGTCGGTGTAGAAATGAATCTGAAGCCCGGAGAGGTTATTACGAAAGTAAACGGTGTAATTCCTAAAAGTGCAGAAGAGTTTTATGATGCGCTTCAGTCCAAGACGACAGGGGCATTTTGTAAGTTAGAAGTACTTGATACAAAAGGCGAGCTCCGCCTTGCTCAAACGGCACTATATGCAGATGGACATCATGAATTGGGAATTGTGTTTGTAGAACAGAATCATAAGTGGGATACGGAAGCAGTGTAATTTAAAAGACCTTGTATATGTAATTTTAACAGAATTAGCGTACCATATAGGTAGGTAAGAAAAAGATACATATATAGGAGGCTGTAAAAAATGATCGTAACAACAACTTCTGTTATTCAAGGGAAAGAAATTATCGAGTACATTGATATCGTAAACGGTGAAGCAATTATGGGTGCAAATATCGTCCGCGACTTATTTGCTTCTGTTCGTGACATTGTCGGTGGCCGTTCTGGTGCATATGAAAGTAAATTAAAAGAAGCACGTGATATTGCGATGGAAGAGATGAAATCTCTTGCGAAGCAAAAAGGTGCAAACGCGATTGTTGGCATTGACGTAGACTATGAGGTAGTTCGCGAAGGGATGTTAATGGTTGCGGTAAGTGGAACAGCTGTCCGTGTGTAGAATATAAAGAAAGAAGCCGTGCTTAATGCACGGCTTTTTGTATGCTTGCTTATGTCGTATATTGTCGAAGTGCCGATATATTTGCAGCATCCTAGCATGTCGAATCATCGATATTTCTTGGGAAATGGCAGCGGCCTCGTCGAGATATAGGGAAGACATTAGAGTGCTTCCTTACAATTCCTGATTTTCTCCAATAACTGCTCATATTCTTGTTCAAGAATTGTAACATCATCCTGTCGATCAGGCATCGAAATTCGGCTGATGATTTCTGTTAATTTTGTTTGCAATCGCAACAGTTCTTGCTCGGTAGTGTTTACAGAAGTTTGTTCTGTTCGATTCATATATTGATCATAATTTCCGTGGAAGAGTCGTGGTTCAGTCTCATCTATGTGTAAGATATAATCTGCAACCGAACGAATAAATGCACGGTCATGGCTAATGAAAAGGACGGTGCCAGGATATTCTTGCAACATGTTTTCTAGTTCTTCCTGAGTTGTTAAATCTAAATAGTTCGTCGGTTCATCGAGCAGAAGCATGTTATAGTTTCCTAAAAACACTTTCGCTAGTGCTACCTTTGTTCGCTCGCCACCGCTCAATACATGCACAGGTTTATGCACATCTTCGCGCCGGAAGAGAAGGCGAGCTAATATTGTTCTGACGAAAGCTTCCGTATAATTTGTTTCTTCTAAAACATTCTCTAAAATTGTTTTATCTGTTTTTAAAATAGATAATGTCTGTTCAAAGTATCCAATTTTACAGCTTTTTGAAAGCTGAATGCCACGCTCATTTGAGAGAATCATTTTGAATAACGTTGTTTTCCCGCTTCCGTTTGCACCTAAAATGGCAATTTTTGCACCGGGAGAAACACTGCCGTTCATATTTTGAAACAGTGTACGGTCGCCTAGCCTTTTCGTTGTTTTATTAAATTGTACAGCTGTTTTACTATGAATCGGTGCATGGTGTTGTACATCAAACTGAGTTTGAGCTAACTCTTTCGGTTTTTCTTTCTTTTCTAGTTTTTCAAGTCTCGTTTCTAATGCTTTTGCTGCTTTACTAACGTTTTCTTGGCCATGGGCAGCACCTAACTTATAAAGCCTAGACTCAGAAGAACTATACCGGGTTGGAACCTTTGTCATACTAGAAGCGCGCTGTTTTCGGTGTAAAATAGATTGTTCTAATCGTTTCTTTTCTTGTACATATTGTTCATATTCAGCTCTTTGTTCAGTGCGTTCACGTTCTTTTTGTTCCCGATAATTTGAATAGTTCCCTTTATATTCACGAACTGTACCGTCTTCAATTTCAATGATCTTTGTACAAATCGTATCTAGAAATGCACGATCATGAGAAACTAGAACGAGTGCACCTTTATAAGATAAGAGTGCTTGTTCTAATTGCTCTGTGCCATACATATCTAAATGACTTGTCGGTTCATCTGCAAATAAGATGGAAGCTTCCTGCTCAAGAGCATGAGCGATCTTTAAGCGCATTCGTTCACCGCCACTCATTGCATCTGAAACGTTTGAAATGTTCCACTTTCCTTTTGCAAAAGTGGAAGTATATTCCAATGTTTCCTCGCTAAATTGAGGGATAATGGCGATCGAACCATAATGTGAGACAGAACCTTCGTCCGGCTCTATTTCTTTGCTTAATATTTGTAGTAGCGTAGATTTTCCGGCTCCATTGACTCCGACAATGCCGATGCGGTCATTTCCTTGAATTTCAAGCGATTGTACTGTAAATATAGTGCGGTCACCAAAGTTTTTTTCAATATTGCGTGCGAATAAAATGGTCATAAAAAAACCTCCCTAGTTTCACTAGAGAGGATAGACGTCACCCATAGATGTAAAAAAGTGTGCAGAAATAAGCGATGCACATATTTTTACACGATCGCGATAAAAGAAAGTATCGACAAATGGACAGACTAATCCTCTTCTAGTTTTCATCATTTTGTTTCACTATGCGTGATGGATGAATAAATAAGAGAATTAGAACTTCATTGGCCGGATTACCTTCCTTTCATAATGTTATTTTTATTGTATGCGTATACAAAGAGAATTGTCAAACTAGTTCCTGGTTATTATTTCCGGAATTGTTCATTGTATAGTTTCGCTTTTGCTAATGCTTCTTTATCGTTTGAAATTTCATCCGGTGCATTAGCATCACCGATAATGTAGCCTTCAAAAGAAGAACCGGTAAAATCAAAGATGTATTGAAATTGTGCGATAAGTGGTAATGCTTTTAACTTTGGATTATCTCCACCAACAATGACAACGTACATCTTTTTTTCTTTCATCTTTTCTTTAAAATGAAGGGATCTATCACGTAAACTTTGTGACCAGCGATCAACAAAGTTTTTCATATGTCCGCTCATCCCATACCAATATAGAGGTGTAGCGAAAATAATTGTGTCGTGTTCTAGCATTTGCTCAATTAGGTTTTGGTAATCATCATCTACTGGTTGAAATCCTTCTGCTTCATGACGTTGGTCTGTAATAGGATGAACGGTATGATCTCGTAAATAAACTTGTTCTGCATCGATACCATCAATCATCATGTGTGTAAGGGCTTCTGTATTTCCATTTGAACGGGAGCTTCCGTGTATAACGAACATATGCAATCATTCCTTTTTCTTCGTTTTTTTTAGGAGTGAAACATGCTTCTGTAAATTCGCTTGAATATTGGAGAGCAGTGAAATTTGCTTTGTTACCTCAGCCAGCTTTTCTTCGTAAAGTGTAAGAATACTACTGCATGGATTTTCGTATAATTGTGGTTCAATTTCTAAGCAGCGCAGCATTCTTGCAGTTTCTTCTAAATTTAAGCCAAGCTGTAAGTACATCTGAATGAGTTCAACTTTTCTGGTGGCACTTGCCTCAAAATCACGATAGCCATTTGTAAGGCGTTTCGAAGGAAGCAACCCTTTTTCTTCATAATGCCTTAATGAACGTTCACTGACGCCAGTTCGCTTTGATAATTCTCCAATTCGCACTGCATTTCACTCCTTTCGTATATATTGTAAACCTTCACACTAATGTGAAGGTCAACTCTGTTTTTGTGCAAATGAATGAACGTGGTCTAAAAAGACTTGAATGGCTTTGGAAGGAATAAAGTATTTGCCACGAACGATAGAGAAAGGACGGATGAGTTTTTCGTTTGGAACTTCGACATGGAAAAGTTCTTTTGCTTGTAGCTCTTTCCTTACGGTCCAGTCAGAAAGGATTGCAATGCCGAGCCCAGCAGCAACGGCTTCTTTTACGCTTTGAATGCTGCTAAATGTAAAGAAACGCTTCAGTTTTAAATGGTGCTGATGGATAAAACGATCGCTATAGGCGCGTGTTCCAGATCCCATCTCCCTGAGAATCCATACTTGATCTTGAAGTGAAGCTTCGTTAATTGCATGTGCACCCAGAAGAGGATGTTTTGGTGGAACGACTAGTTTCATTTCATCTTTCATAAAAGTCTCTACATCTATATCAGTGTATACGACTTGACCCTCTACTAAGCCAATATCGATTTGGTTGGAACGAATGCTTTGGAGAACTTCTTCTGTGTTGGAGATAAACGTGTGTACTTCCACACGCGGATTTTCATTGGCGTAGCGTGCTAATATTTTTGGGAGTAAATATTCACCAATTGTAAAACTTGCCCCGATGCGCAGTGTACCTGTAACAACGTTATGTAGTTCGTTAATTTCTTGTTTTGCTTCTTCATAAAGGGATAGCATTTGCTTCGCATGTATGTATAGAATATTGCCAGCTTCCGTAACTTGGACGTGTTTTGGAGAACGCTGAATGAGCGTAGTGCCAAATTCGTTTTCTAAATTGCGAATATGCATGCTGACGCCAGGCTGAGAGAGATTGAGCAATTCTGCCGCACGAGAGAAATGCTTTTGTTCTACGACGGTCACAAATATTTTTAAAATATCGACGTTCATGATGTTTGCTCCTTTGCTCTTTTGTTATTGATCTAGAGATTAGCTTCGGCTTTTCTATTGTCTAGCTCCGGCAGCTAAAATCTCCGGTCGTTTCGTCCCCTCGGACGAGGCAAAAAGTGCCTCTCTGTCGGGGGCTCCAACGCCCTGAGATTTTGAACGAGCCGCCTCCATTTTTTTAGTTTATCATAAGTTTTTCTGATGGTTGAGATTGAATATTGGTATTAAACTTATTATTGGAATGCTTTTATAATGGAAGTATAAGAAACATGCATGTTTTAATACGATTATTGGAGTGATCCAAAGTGGAACAAACACTTGTTATACAAAAGAAGAAGCGTCTCGGTTTTTCGCAGGGGATTGGGATTACATTGTTGATTGCGATTAGCGCGAAATATTTAGCGGAGCTCCCATTTTTAAATATTATGGGCCAATTAGTTATCGCTATTCTAATTGGAATGATTTGGAGAGCTACAATTGGTGTTCCAAGCGAAGCGATAGCGGGAACGAATTTTGCGAGTAAGAAGTTACTTCGCTTCGGAATTATTTTGCTAGGTATGCGATTAAATCTTGTTGATATTGCAAAGGCTGGGCCAAAGGTGCTAGTTATTGCAGCGATTGTCATTGCTTTTACACTTGTTGTTGTATACGCATTAACACGTGTTTTTAAAGTAGATAAAACACTTGGGATTTTAACAGCATGCGGGACGGCAATTTGCGGCGCGGCCGCGGTCGTGGCAATTGCACCGCAAGTGAAAGCGAAGGACGATGAAACAGCGGTCGGTGCAGCGATTATTGCTATTTTAGGTACAATTTTTACGTTGATTTATACTTTATTATACCCAGTTCTTGGATTATCCCCGTATGGTTACGGTGTATTTTCTGGAGCGACGCTGCATGAGATTGCACATGTCATCGCTGCTGCGGCGCCAGGTGGAAGCGCGTCTGTTGATATTGCGGTTATTGTAAAATTAACGCGTGTTGCCATGCTTGTACCAGTAGCGATTTTAATTGGCTTATGGTTTAAGCGTAGTGAGGGAAATGGGCAAAAAGGCTCTTGGCGTGATATTCCGATTCCGTGGTTTATCTTAGGGTTCTTGGCAATGAGTGCATTTCATTCATTAGGTGTTATACCGGAAGTGGTAGCAGGCTATATCGTAATCCTTGCTTATATGCTCATTGCGATGGCAATGGCGGGACTTGGTTTAAATGTAGAATTTACGACATTCCGTAAATTAGGAAGTAGAGCATTTGTAGCTGGATTGGTAGGATCTGTTTGCCTTTCTGTTCTTGGGTATATTCTCGTATATGCGTTAGGCTTTATGTAAGGTAACCAAAAGAGACATAGTGAATATGTCTCTTTTTTGAATTTTTTTACAAAAACACTTGAAAGTTACGTTACGTCATCTTTTACAATGAAAGAGGAAAGGGTGATGGAAATGATCTCGATTCAAGAACTTACAAAGGAAACAGGAGTTACGGTAAGAACACTTCGTTATTATGATCAAATTGATTTGTTGAAACCAAGCGAGAAAACAGAAGGTGGACACCGTTTATATAGTGAAGGGGACGTCATTCGTTTGCAACAAATTTTATTTTTAAAAGAAATGGGTTTCTCGTTAAAAGAGATTATGAATATACTAATGACAGATGAATTTAGCTTAAGAGAATCATTGGAAAAACAGCTTGAGTTTGTACAAGAAGAGCAGAAAAAGTTTAATCGGATGGAACGGATTTTACAAGCTGTTGTGTATTCGGCTGAGTTAGAGGGAGAGTTAGATTGGAAAATTATGTTCGAACTTATTCAACTTTCGAGGCAGTCTCCTCGTATACGTGAAATATTTCAAAAGCAAGTGTTTTCAGAGGGTGAGCAAAAACTTCTTCGCAATTTGCCAAATATGAGCGAGGAGGATGAGAATGTTCGAGAATGGGTAGATGTGTTAAAACAGTTACGCAGCTTTATGAAAGAAGGGAAGGATGCATCTCATGATGCCGTGCAAGAAACTATAAAAAAGCTAATGGCTAAGTGTTTGGAGATGGCAAATGGGGATGAAGCATTTCTAGATAAATTATGGGAAGTACGAAAGTCAAAAGAAGACTCGCAGAAGATGAATATGTATCCAATTGAAGAGGAGCTTCTAGTGTATATGGATGAGGCTTTTCGTATATATGATGAGAAGGAGCGCGGAAAATGAGTATACTTGCAGAGTATCGTTGGTATTTCTTAATTGGTGCAGAAATTGTGTTTTGGATATCAGCAATTGGTTTCTTTTTACTTCGTTACGGATTTCGATTACGGAAAGCTAGTTTCATTGCTGGCATTGTGTTACTTCTCAATGAAGTTTTTATTTTAGCTTTAGGTGTCATGGATTATTATGAAACTGGTAAGTTTTCTAACTTTCAAATCATTACATTAGTGATATTGCTATATGCACTCTTTTATGGGAAAAAAGATTTAAAGAAATTAGATATACGTGTACAGAAACTCGTTGCGAAATGGCGGAATGAACCACTTACACATATAGAAGAACCACTAGAGCTAACAGGCTGGGCTTACACAAAGCAGGAGATTGGAGAATGGAGTTTACATCTCGTTTTGTTTATCGTTGTTCATATTGTCTTTTTCTTTATGTATGGATTCGTGCCGATTGAACAGTGGGGAAATTGGCTTGAAAAAGGAATTGTGTTAAATGAGGCAGCCAGCCGTGTGAGTCAAGTTTGGGGAATTGTATTTTTAGTTGATACGGTAATTACATTTTCATATGTGTTTTTTCCAAAAAAAGAAAAAAAGCTGCTGTCCTAATGGGACAACAGCTTTTTCATTATGCAACGTCTTCTTTTTGTTTATTTTGTAGCGTACTATTTTTGTAACCGTAACTGAAGTAGACAACAAGTCCAATTACAAGCCATACTGCAAAGCCAATCCATGTTGTTGCTGGGAGCTGCAATGCTAGGTATCCACAGAATAGAACAGCTAAAGCAGGAATCCATGGTACTAATGGCACTTTAAAAGCACGCGGTAGTTCTGGTTGTTTTTTGCGTAAGATGATTACCCCAATGGATACAACGATGAATGCGAATAGTGTACCGATATTTGTTAATTCTGCTAGTTTGTTTAAAGGAATGAAACCAGCAAAGAAAGCAACCATAGTTGCAGTAATCCAACTATTGATAACAGGTGTTTTTGTTTTCTTGTTCACGCGAGAAAGTGCTTTTGGTAGTAAGCCATCGCGGCTAATTGCGTAAAATAAACGTGTTTGTCCATATAACATAACGAGTAACACAGTTGTAATTCCAGTAATTGCTCCTAAAGAAATGAAACCTGCGATCCAATCTTGTTGGATGTATTGTAGTGCAAATGCAACAGGGTTTTTAACACCTAACTGATCGTAAGGCACAATTCCAGTTAAAATTAATGAAACAACGATATATAAAATTGTACAGATTGTTAAAGAAGCAATAATGCCGATCGGCATGTTACGCTGTGGGTTTTTCACTTCTTCAGCAGCTGTTGATACAGCGTCAAATCCGATGTAAGCAAAGAATACAGTTGCAGCTCCAGTTGTTACGCCAGAGAAGCCGAACGGCATAAATGGTGTCCAGTTTTCAGGTTTGACATAGAAAGCGCCAACACCGATAAATAGTAAGACAACAAAGAGTTTGATAGCTACCATGATCGCATTAAAGCGAGCTGATTTTTTTGCTCCTCTTGTTAACAACAATGTCATTAGAAAGATAATACAGATTGCCGGTAAGTCTACGTATGTTCCAGCTTCAGGATTATATGCGCTTGTTAAAGCGGTAGGTAATGTAATCCCGAATCCACTTAATAATCCTTGGAAATATCCTGACCAACCAGAGGCAACAGCTGAGGAAGCTAAGCCGTATTCTAAAATTAAATCCCACCCTAAAATCCAGGCGATTAATTCTCCAAATGTTGCATAGCTATAAGTGTATGCACTACCAGATACCGGTACAGTTGATGCGAATTCAGAATAACATAGTGCTGCAAATACACAGGCTAAACCGGATAAAATAAACGATAGAATAAGTGCTGGTCCTGCGTGTTCTGCTGCGGCAACACCAGTAAGAACGAAAATGCCTGTTCCAATAATGGCGCCGACCCCGAGCATTGTGAGATCAAATGCACCGAGTTCTTTCTTTAAAGATGCCCCTTTTTTTTCTGCCTGTGCTAATAATGCTGAAATGGATTTTTTCCGAAATAGATTCATATAGATCCCTCACCTCTTAGCTGTTATAATATTCTGAAAAACATTCCCATTTTGTCGTATCGTGTCGAATCTTTGTAGTTCGTATTCTAAAGTAAAATAATATTTTTGTAAATATTTATTTTTTAGAAAATTCTACCTATTAATATTATTCTTCTAGTTAATCTCGTGTTGAATAATAGTATAAAGCCAAAACAAGCTGGAGAGGATTTAATATGAGAAAAGGAATTGCTTCATTGTGTTTTCTATTTTGTATTGGAAGCTTAGTAGCATGTTCACAATCGGGCGGTAAAATTGATGAGAATAATGATGTGATTGCAAAAGGACATAAAATTTCTAATTTACATAAATTCGAGAAGTTCTTCATGAATGTTGAAAAAGGTAGAGCGGATAAAATATGCATTGTGAATTATACACATGAAGGAGATCCAATCTTTCAAACGCTAGAATATGTTGGGAGAGAAATCAGCTATAAGGTAGATAATTCTTATGATAAATTTGCTGGTAAAGATAAAGGGATTTACTCCGATACTTGTAAAAAGATAATGAAAGATACTCGTGAAGATATAAGGTATACGCTACATGATTGTGTGAAAGAAACAGGTCATAATGGATATGACCTGTTACGTATACCGGCAAAATAAATGGGATTAAAAAAGGAAGGGGCTTATAAAAAGAAGAAACCTTCCTTTTGCTATGTTTATCCCGCATTAATGGGCAGTAAGCCTCCCATCTCAAGATTCAGAGAGAAACGAGGAACAACTGCCCGTAAAAGACAGATTTATTAACCATCAGTGGAGATGAAGAAAACCCCTACTGATGGAAGTTTCACTTTATATTGTCGAAAACTTTACCGAATATCTGTTCGTTTTCTTGGTTTTTTCATGGGCATTCGTGGTAAAATGAGAATACAGATTTTTTACGAGGAGGTCGGTTTTGTTTGGAACATCAATTTGAGATTGTCTCAGAATATTCCCCGCAAGGTGATCAGCCAAGAGCGATACAGCAGCTGGTAGCGGGGATTAATAATGGTAAGAAACATCAAGTGTTGCTTGGAGCGACAGGAACGGGAAAGACATTTACGATTTCGAATGTTATTAAAGAAGTGAAGAAGCCAACGCTTGTAATGGCTCATAATAAAACATTAGCAGGACAACTGTATAGTGAACTCAAAGATTTCTTTCCGAACAATGCTGTTGAGTATTTTGTGAGTTATTACGATTATTATCAACCGGAAGCGTATGTACCACAAACCGATACGTTTATTGAAAAAGATGCACAAATCAATGATGAGATTGATAAATTACGTCACTCAGCGACATCAGCTTTATTTGAACGAGATGATGTCATTATTGTAGCAAGTGTTTCTTGTATTTACGGCTTAGGTTCGCCAGAAGAATACCGTGAACTTGTGGTTTCTTTGCGCGTTGGTATGGAAAAGGACCGTAATCAATTGCTTCGTGAACTTGTTGATGTGCAGTACGGTCGTAATGATATTGATTTTAAACGCGGAACATTTCGAGTGCGCGGAGATGTAGTTGAGATTTTCCCAGCATCGCTTGATGAACATTGTATTCGGATTGAGTTTTTTGGCGATGAGATTGATCGTATCCGTGAAGTGAATGCCTTAACAGGTGAAGTATTAGCAGAACGTGAACATGTAGCAATCTTTCCGGCATCTCACTTCGTTACACGTGAAGAAAAAATGAAAGTTGCCATTGAAAATATTGAAAAAGAATTAGAAGAACGTTTAAAAGAATTAAATGATAACGGTAAATTGTTAGAAGCCCAGCGTATTGAGCAGCGAACTCGTTACGATTTAGAAATGATGCGAGAGATGGGATTTTGTTCGGGGATTGAAAACTACTCCCGTCATTTGACGCTCCGTCCAGCTGGTTCAACACCATATACATTAATAGATTATTTCCCTAAAGATTTCCTAATTGTTATGGATGAGTCGCATGTAACAGTGCCACAAGTAAGAGCGATGTATAATGGGGACCAAGCGCGTAAACAAGTGCTTGTTGACCATGGATTTCGCTTGCCGTCAGCGATGGATAATAGACCGCTTATGTTTGAAGAGTTTGAAGAGAAAACGAATCAAGTTGTGTATGTATCAGCAACACCGGGTCCATATGAACTAGAGCTTACACCGGAAGTTGTGGAGCAAATTATCCGTCCAACGGGGCTTTTAGATCCGCAAATTGATGTAAGACCAATTGAAGGGCAAATAGATGATTTATTAGGAGAAATCCATGACCGCATTGCGAAAAATGAGCGTGTATTGATTACGACATTAACAAAGAAAATGTCAGAGGATTTAACAGATTATTTAAAAGATGTTGGTATTAAAGTAAACTACTTACATTCTGAAATTAAAACGCTAGAGCGGATTGAAATTATTCGAGATCTTCGCCTTGGTAAATTTGATGTGCTTATTGGTATTAACTTGTTGCGAGAAGGGCTTGATATTCCAGAAGTATCACTCGTAGCGATTTTAGATGCGGACAAAGAAGGGTTCCTACGTTCAGAGCGATCATTGATTCAGACAATTGGTCGTGCCGCGCGTAATGAACACGGTCATGTAATCATGTACGCAGATCGCATAACGAGATCGATGGGAATTGCAATTGAAGAGACGAAACGCCGTCGTCAAAAGCAAGAAGCTTACAACGAGGAACATGGCATTACACCGAAAACAATTCAAAAAGAAGTACGTGACGTGATTCGTGCAACAACAGCTGCAGAAGAAACAGAAGTGTATGAAGCTGGGCCGGCTAAGAAAATGACGAAGAAAGAACGAGAAAAAACAATCGCGAAGATGGAAGCAGAAATGAAGGAAGCGGCAAAGGCACTAGACTTCGAGCGTGCAGCTGAGCTGAGAGATTTACTGCTAGAATTAAAAGCGGAAGGGTGAAAATAGTGAGCAAAGATTTTATCGTTGTAAAAGGTGCGAGGGCGCATAACTTGAAAAATATTGATGTAACCATTCCGAGAAATCAGCTCGTTGTTGTGACAGGTCTGTCTGGTTCAGGGAAATCATCATTAGCATTTGATACGATTTATGCCGAAGGGCAGCGCAGATACGTGGAGTCTTTATCCGCGTATGCGCGCCAATTTTTAGGGCAAATGGATAAACCGGATGTGGATACAATTGAAGGGTTATCACCAGCAATTTCAATTGATCAAAAAACGACGAGTCGTAACCCGCGTTCAACAGTCGGAACGGTGACAGAGATTTATGATTATTTACGCCTATTATTTGCGCGTATTGGGACACCAATCTGTCCGAACCACGGGATTGAAATTACATCACAAACGGTAGAACAAATGGTAGACCGTGTTTTGGAATATCCAGAGCGCACGAAATTACAAGTGTTAGCACCGATTGTATCAGGTCGTAAAGGTGCACACGTGAAAGTATTAGAGGATATAAAGAAACAAGGTTATGTTCGCGTTCGTGTTGATGGAGAAATGCTTGATGTGTCTGAAGAAATTACGTTAGATAAAAACAAGAAGCATTCCATTGAAGTCGTAATTGACCGTATCGTTGTGAAAGAAGGGGTTGCAAGCCGCCTTGCAGATTCTCTTGAAAGTGCATTGAAACTAGGTGGAGGTCGTGTATTAATTGATGTGATTGGAGAAGAGGAGCTTTTATTTAGTGAGCATCATGCTTGCCCGCATTGTGGTTTTTCGATCGGTGAATTAGAACCTCGTATGTTCTCTTTCAATAGCCCATTTGGTGCGTGTCCGTCTTGTGATGGGCTTGGCTCAAAATTAGAGGTAGATTTAGAACTTGTAATTCCAAATTGGGATTTATCGTTAAATGGGCATGCGATTGCCCCTTGGGAACCGACTAGTTCGCAATATTATCCGCAATTACTGCAATCTGTGTGTAATCATTACGGCATTGATATGGATATGCCTGTGAAGGATATACCGAAAGAGTTATTTGATAAAGTGTTGTACGGAAGTGGAGAAGAGAAGGTTTATTTCCGTTATGTGAATGACTTTGGACAAGTGAAAGAAAGTGATATTTTATTTGAAGGAGTTATTCCAAATATTGAACGTCGCTACCGTGAAACAAGTTCTGATTACATTCGTGAACAAATGGAGAAGTATATGGCGGAGCAGGCGTGTCCGAAATGTAAGGGCGGCCGCTTGAAGCCAGAAAGCTTAGCTGTTTTTGTTGGCGGAAAAACGATTGCGGATGTAACGAAGTACTCTGTTCAAGAAGTTTATGATTTCTTCGAGGGCATTGAGCTGACAGAAAAACAAGAAAAGATTGCTCGTTTAATTTTACGTGAAATTAAAGAGCGCGTAAGTTTCTTAATTAACGTTGGACTTGATTATTTAACATTAAGCCGTGCAGCAGGAACATTATCAGGTGGGGAAGCACAGCGTATTCGTCTTGCAACGCAAATTGGTTCTCGTTTAACTGGTGTATTGTATATTCTTGATGAACCTTCTATCGGTTTACATCAGCGTGACAATGATCGCCTGATTCGTACACTACAGGAAATGCGTGATTTAGGAAATACGCTAATCGTTGTTGAACATGATGAAGATACAATGATGGCGGCCGATTATTTACTTGATATTGGCCCTGGCGCAGGAATTCATGGTGGGCAAGTTGTGTCATCTGGCTCGCCAGATGAAGTGATGAATGATGATAATTCATTAACAGGGCAATATTTAAGCGGTAAGAAATTTATTCCGGTCCCACTTGAGAGACGTAAAGGGGATGGGCGTAAGGTCGAGATTATTGGTGCAAAAGAAAATAACTTAAAAAATGCGAAGATGTCATTCCCGCTTGGGACATTTGTAGCAGTAACCGGCGTATCTGGATCAGGAAAAAGTACGATGATCAATGAAGTTCTATATAAATCGTTAGCACAGAAATTATATAAGGCGAAAAGTAAGCCAGGAGCTCATAAGGAAATTAAAGGCCTTGAGCATTTAGATAAAGTTATTGATATTGATCAATCACCAATCGGACGTACACCGCGCTCGAATCCAGCAACATACACAGGCGTTTTCGATGATATCCGTGATGTGTTTGCGCAAACGAATGAAGCAAAAGTACGTGGGTATCAAAAGGGACGTTTTAGTTTTAACGTGAAAGGTGGCCGTTGTGAGGCTTGCCGCGGTGATGGGATTATTAAAATTGAAATGCATTTCTTACCGGATGTATATGTTCCATGTGAAGTATGTCATGGAAAACGTTATAATCGTGAAACGTTAGAAGTGAAATATAAAGATAAGAACATTTCTGAAGTACTAGGAATGACGATTGAAGATGGGGTAGAATTCTTTGCCAACATCCCGAAAATTAAACGAAAGTTGCAGACGCTTGTAGATGTAGGGCTAGGCTATATGAAATTAGGGCAGCCGGCTACTACATTATCGGGTGGTGAAGCGCAGCGTGTGAAACTTGCATCTGAATTACATCGCCGTTCTACAGGTCGTACGTTATATATTTTAGATGAGCCGACAACCGGCTTACATGCACATGATATTGCACGACTTCTAGAAGTATTACAGCGCCTTGTTGAAAGTGGGGAAACTGTGCTTGTTATCGAGCATAACCTAGATGTAATTAAGACAGCAGATTACATTGTTGACCTTGGTCCAGAAGGCGGAGACAAAGGTGGTCAAATCATTGCGTCAGGTACGCCGGAGCAAGTTGTAAAAGAAGAGCGTTCCTATACAGGGAAGTATTTAAAAGAGATTTTAGAGCGTGATACGGCTCGTATGAAAGAGAAGATGAATGAGGTTGAGGTAGGGAGCTAAGCCAATTGGCTAGCTCCTTGTTTTTGTTTGGGAGAGGATTTAGCGTGACAGGTATACAAGTATAAGGGCTGGAATAAGTTGTTATATAGACTTATTTCGATTTTCAGCATACAAATCACGGCTACGAAGCCAAAAGGAGACTCCTACTCATTTCCTCCCTCTGTTTTCACATGGCATGGAGCGAACCTCCTATGCATGGGTGGATGCTCTCTTCCCAAAAAAAAGAAAGGTTTTCCCTCGCTTTTTTTTATGGTTACTTGGCGTTTGCTATCCATTAGCGTATGATTAAGTATATATATCAAAAGGATGTGTAAGAAAATGAGATGGATTCTATCACTTCTTGTGAATAGCGTCGTATTAATTGTTGTATCAGGTCTTCTAAAGGGAATTGCACCAGACGCATTTTACATAGAAAACATACAAACCGCGATTATCGCGAGCGTTATTTTGTCGATTTTAAATGTATTTGTAAAACCGTTATTAATTTTAATTACGTTACCGATTACTGTTTTAACATTTGGTTTCTTCCTAATTGTAATTAATGCAATTACATTAGAGATGACAGATTCTTTGTTAGGTGATGCTTTTAACATATCAGGATTTGGTGTAGCAATTCTTGCGGCAATTTGTATTTCTATTTTAAATATGCTGATTGATAAAGTAATTGTCGAGCCATTATCTGAGAAAAAATAGAAAAATGACAAAAAGAAAAACATTTCATGAATCTCATGAAATGTTTTTTTCTATTTAGTAGAAACCATATTTCTTGTTTTCAGAAAAAAATGGTACAATATCGGTTAGAATGGAATTTTACATCAAATGAGAATGAACCCGCAGCGGAGTGGAGGTTTACATATGCCGAAAGTAAGGACAAAAGATTTAATTGAGCAATTTCAATTGGAATTAGTAAGTGGTGAGGAAGGAATTCATCGTCCAATTGATACAAGTGATTTATCGCGACCTGGAATTGAAATGGCAGGATTCTTTACATATTATCCAGCAGATCGCGTACAGCTTCTTGGAAAAACGGAGCTTACTTTTTTTGATACATTAACAACTGAGCAAAAGCAAGAAAGAATGACAGCTCTTTGTACAGAAGAAACGCCGTGTATTATCGTAACGCGTAGTCAAGATGTACCTGGAGAATTATTGCAAGCATCACGTGAGTTTGGTGTGCCTCTTTTACGCTCTTCCCAAACGACGACAAGACTATCAAGTCGTTTAACAAATTATTTAGAAGGTAAGTTAGCACCAACAACTGCCGTTCACGGTGTATTAGTAGATATTTACGGCGTTGGTGTTTTAATTACAGGTCAAAGTGGCGTCGGGAAAAGTGAAACAGCACTTGAACTTGTTAAACGCGGTCACCGCTTAGTTGCGGATGATAGCGTAGAAATTCGTCAAGAAGATGAAGATACGTTAGTAGGAAGCTCGCCAGATTTAATTGAGCATTTACTAGAAATTCGTGGTCTAGGTATCATTAACGTCATGACGTTATTTGGTGCAGGGGCTGTGCGAAACTACAAGCGTATTACACTTGTGATTAATCTTGAGATTTGGGATCAAAAGAAAAACTATGATCGTCTAGGTCTTGATGAAGAGAAAATGAAAATTATAGATACAGAACTTACGAAGATTACACTTCCAGTTCGTCCTGGCCGAAACTTGGCTGTTATTATTGAAGTAGCAGCAATGAACTTCAGATTAAAACGAATGGGAGTCAATGCAGCACAACAATTTTCTGAGCGCTTAATGAGTGCGATTGAACTAGGAAATCAAGAATAAATTAGGAGAGAGAGGTCATACATATGCTGTTAGGTTCTGTACCACAGCTAGATCGTGTAGCGATTCAACTTGGACCGTTCCCAGTCTATTGGTATGGGATTATTATTGGGACAGGTGTTTTGCTTGGACTTTGGCTAGCTACGCGCGAGGGTGAACGATTAGGTATTCCAAAAGATACTTTTGTCGATCTTGTTTTAATTGCGGTACCAATTGCGATTATTTGCGCACGCGCATACTATGTTATTTTTGAGTGGGAATATTATGTGCAAGACCCAAGGCAAATTATTAATATTCGTCAAGGTGGATTGGCGATTCATGGTGGTTTAATCGGAGCGGTGATTACGGGGATTTTCTTTGCGAAAAAACGCGGTATTTCCTTCTGGAAGCTGGCTGATATTGCAGCACCAAGTATTCTTCTTGGACAAGCAATTGGCCGATGGGGGAACTTTATGAACCAAGAGGCTCACGGCGGTGAAGTAACAAGACAGTTTTTAGAAGGCTTACATTTACCAGAGTTTATTGTGAATCAAATGTATATTGATGGTGTATATTATCATCCAACGTTCTTATATGAATCATTATGGAATTTTGCAGGTGTAATTCTATTATTGTTATTACGCAAAGCGAATTTACGCCGTGGTGAATTATTCTTTACGTATTTAATTTGGTATTCAGTTGGACGTTTCTTTGTGGAAGGCTTACGTACGGATAGCTTAATGTTAGGACCGCTTCGCATTGCGCAAGTGATGTCCATCGGGCTTGTTGTTATTTCTATCATTTTCATTATTGTGAGACGTATAATGGGGCAAGCTGATAAAAGATATTCAGAAAACTAGAGAAAAGTAGCATCTTATATGAGATGCTGCTTCTTTCATATTCAGGCAGTGAAAGGATCGAGCATATGAAAATAAATACAGTGTTATTTGATTTAGATGGAACATTAATAAATACAAATGAACTTATTATTTCTTCTTTTTTACACACGTTAAATAAGTACTATCCAGATCAGTATAAGCGCGAAGATATATTGCCATTTATCGGTCCATCTTTGCATGAGACGTTTCGTTCAATGGATGAGGGCAAGGTAGATGAGATGATTCAGTGCTATCGTCAGTTTAATCATGACCATCATGATGAACTAGTGGAAGAATATGAAACTGTCTATGAAACCGTTCAGGAATTAAAGAAACAAGGTTATAAAATTGGAATTGTGACCACGAAGGCGAGACAAACAGTAGAAATGGGTTTAAAGCTTTCAAAATTAAAGGAGTTCTTTGATGTTGTTGTAACAATTGATGATGTAGAACACGTGAAACCACATCCAGAACCCATTCAAAAAGCATTGAAACTATTGGATGCAAAACCGGAAGAAACATTAATGGTTGGTGATAACCATCATGATATAGTAGGCGGACAAAACGCAGGTACGAAAACAGCGGCAGTGGCATGGACGATTAAAGGTAGAGAGTACTTAGAATCGTATAAGCCGGATTATGTACTAGATAGAATGAGTGATTTATTATCCATTTTGTCTGAATAGTAGATAAGGGGAGAGAGCAAAGTGCGACGGACAACGCGCTACCCTGTTTCAGGAGCAAATTCATTATGGAATGTGTATAAAACAGTATCCTTCTTTAAGGTAATGAAAAATTTTATTGTTATTCAAATTGCACGCTATACGCCATTTTTATCCGTGAAGAACTGGTTGTATCGCACGTTTTTACGGATGAAAGTCGGAGAGCAAACATCATTTGCACTTATGGCTATGCCTGATACTATGTTTCCAGAAAAGATTACAGTTGGAGCAAATTCAATAATTGGCTACAATACAACGATTTTAGCTCACGAATATTTAATTACGGAATATCGTCTTGGAGAAGTAATCATAGGGAATGAAGTGATGATTGGAGCAAATTCCACTGTATTGCCAGGTGTGAAGATTGGGGACGGTGCTATTGTTTCAGCAGGTACGCTTGTTCACCGTGATGTACCAAGCGGTGCTTTTGTAGGTGGAAATCCAATGCGTATCATTTATACGAAGGAAGAGATGGCAGAGAGGAGAAAGTCAATGTTAAAAATGTAACATTTCCCTTCTCTTTTTATGAATAAAAAGGAAATAATTGATTATAATATACTGTTTTGTTTTTTACGGAATCGTTTATACTTATAAATAGAAGAAGGTATGAACGAAGAAAACAAAAAACTGGAGGATATATGGGGAAAAATCAAAGAATATTTAAGGAGAACGGACAAGTTATCTCTTTTAATCAATTAGCTGATTTCTTTTATAAAAAAGGGATGAAGTCTTATCGCAATCATAAATTACAAGATGCGATTAAATATTTTCGAAGAGCGGCACAAAGTGAGAAAGAGCCGTTTATTTTATGTCAATTAGCTACGGTATTATCGGAAGTCGGTGAGTATCAAGAATCAAATCAAATTTTCTTGAAACTGATTCGTTCGAATTCTAATATTGAACAGTGCTATTATTTTGTAGCAAATAATTACGCATATCTTGGCTTGTTTCAGCAGGCGAAGAAGTATGCGGAGCAATATTTAGAGATAGCTACAGAGAAGGAATTTGTGGAAGAGACGTTAGAATTGCTTGAAATTATGGAAGAAGAATCAATGGATGCGGAAGAGTTTGAAGATGAAGATGAGTTAATTGTCATGCAGGAACAAGCGAACCGTTATATTCGCAACGGACAATTAGAAGAAGCAATTGCTACACTTGAAGTTGTTACGAAAGATTATCCGGAATTTTGGTCGGGTTATAATAATTTAGCAATTGCTCATTTTCAGTTAGGAAATGTAGATAAAGCATTAAAGTTAACAGAGATGATTTTAGAGAAAAATCCTGGTAATATGCATGCGTTATGTAATACGCTTATTTTTCTATATTCAATTGGAGAGCATAAGCAAGTAGAAGCGTTAGCGAAGCAACTAGAATCCGTATATCCGATGTCATTTGAGCATCGATTAAAGCTAGGAACAACATTCGCGACAATTGGTCACTTTGCATCGGCATATAAATGGTTAAGGTTATTAAAGCGTCAAGGTTATGAAGGAGATGTCAGCTTTTACTATTGGTTTGCATACTCTGCTTATATGATAAAAGATCAACAGACAGCGGAAAAGATGTGGCAATCTGTTGTAGAATTACACCCTGATAAAAAAGGGAAAGAGCCGTGGAATGCCCTGCATTTAGCTGATGAAGGACAGAATGTTTTGTTTGAAGAGCTGAGGAAATCTTTCCAGCAAAGTACAACGTTAGAAGAGCAAATGTTAGCACTGTATTTAATGAATGAATTAACAACACCTGAGAAGATTGGCTTTTTCTTTGATGTGACGCAGGCGAAAAATCGTGTGCCAATTGTTTCGCAACTGGCAAAATACTTCTTTTTAATGAGCAGTCATAAGAGTATTCCGAGCGAGTTACAACCGTTTGAACAATGTATTCGGATTGCGGATGCCTTATATAACTATACAAATAAAGAAGATGAATTGATTGAAGAGTGCTTACATTTTTGGTTTTGTACTTTTATACGCCTATATACATCTGGGACGGTATTTACAAACGTGTTTGGTTGGTCTGCGGCAATCGAGTATATTGTGCGCGGAGAACAGAGAAATAAAATGACACAGGCCGAACTTGGAAATATATATAATGTATCTGTGGCAACTGTGAGAAAATATGTGCAAGTAGTAAAGCGTACTCACGCGTAGGCAAATCATTGGGAAAAAACAGATGCTAACAGTATAATGAGGGTAAGTTATGGTAGGAATGAATAGGAGTGAATAGTGTGTCAGAAGAAAAAATTTATGATGTCATTATTATTGGTGCTGGGCCAGCTGGGATGACAGCTGCAGTGTATACGTCTCGTGCAAATTTAAGCACGCTTATGCTTGAACGTGGTATTCCAGGCGGACAAATGGCAAACACAGAAGATGTAGAAAACTATCCAGGTTATGAATCTATTTTAGGACCCGATTTATCAAATAAAATGTTCGAGCATGCGAAAAAATTCGGTGCTGAATATGCATATGGTGATGTGAAAGAAGTCATCGATGGCAAAGAATACAAAACAGTTGTAGCTGGTAAAAAAGAATACAAAACACGCGCAATTATCGTTGCAAGTGGTGCAGAGTATAAAAAGATCGGTGTACCAGGTGAAAAAGAACTTGGCGGCCGTGGTGTATCATATTGCGCGGTATGTGACGGCGCTTTCTTTAAAGGGAAAGAACTTGTTGTTATTGGCGGCGGAGATTCTGCTGTTGAAGAAGGTGTGTATTTAACACGTTTCGCATCAAAAGTAACAATCGTTCACCGTCGTGATGCTCTTCGCGCACAGAAAATTCTTCAAGACCGTGCTTTCCAAAATGAGAAAGTGGACTTCATTTGGAATCATACTGTAAAAGAAATTAACGAAGAGAATGGTAAGGTAGGTAGTGTAACACTTGTAGATGTTAACACTGGTGAAGAACAAGAATTTAAGGCAGACGGTGCTTTTATCTATATCGGAATGTTACCATTATCAAAACCATTTACTGAGCTGGGCATTACAAATGAAAATGGTTATATCGAAACAAACGAACGCATGGAAACAAAAGTTCCTGGTATTTTCGCAGCTGGTGATGTTCGCGAAAAGATGCTTCGTCAAATTGTAACTGCAACTGGCGATGGCAGTATTGCAGCACAAAGTGCACAGCACTACGTAGAAGAGTTGTTAGAGGAATTAAAAACTGTAACAGAAAAATAAGGATGTAAATCCTTTTCGAAGAAGAAAGCTACCTTCGTATAGAAGGTAGCTTTCTTTATTTTTCGTTTGGAATGTAAAATATTTGTCAAATTTCTCATGGAGCACACAAATGGTTATTGTTATACTAGAATCTACGGAAAAAATGATTATGGGAAATGAGGAGTTTATTCAGTATGGAATGGCGTAATATATATCGTGGTTTTTGTATGGGAGTTAGTGATTTAATTCCTGGTGTAAGCGGCGGGACAATTGCTGTTGTACTAGGGATTTATGAAAGATTGCTTGCGGCAATTAGCGGATTCTTTAGTCGTGAATGGAAAAAACATTTAGGCTTTTTAATTCCGCTTGCTGCTGGTGTGGCGGTGGCACTTTTAACATTAAGTCATGTGATTAAGTATTTGCTGGAATATCATTATGAGCCAACACAGTTTTTCTTCCTTGGTTTAATTTTAAGTATTTTACCAATGTTAATGAAGGAAGCGAATGCAAAGGAAACATTTAAAGCAGGACATATTGTTATACTAATCGTTGCAGCGGCTCTTGTAGCTGTAACAGCATTCTTTAAGCCAGATAAAGCGGCAGATCCAATTACTACGTTAACAATTTTAAATACAATTGGGCTATTTTTGGCAGGATGGATGGCGAGTATGGCTATGCTACTTCCAGGGATTAGCGGATCATTTATTTTATTAATCATTGGTGTATATCCAACAGCGATTAATGCATTAACAACATTAAACCTACCGCTAATTGCAGTCATTGGTGCAGGTGTTATGGTTGGATTTGTGGTGAGTAGTAAAGGGATTAGCTACTTATTAGCACATTTTAAAAGTGCAACATTCGCTGCAATTATTGGGCTTGTCATCGGATCGATTGCAGTAGTGTTTCCTGGGATTCCAGCCGGTGGTATGTCGATTGTAAGTTCTATTATTACGTTTATTTTAGGGTTTGCGATTGTATCGTATTTTAGTAAGAAAAAGTGATTGAGAGATGGCTCTCAATCACTTTTTTTGTTATTTGTATTTATATTTTTTGTATTTTTTACCAAGAATATACGAAAGCGATCGTTTTGGTGAAAAAGTTACTTGAGCTTACTTTTCTGCTTTATCTTGCCCCTTAACATTTGGTAGGAAAGTAAACCACCTGTAAAAGTACAATTCATGATGGGCTACTTTACTTTATTTGGGGGTGTCAAATATGAAAGTGTCAATATTTATCACTTGTGTTGCAGATGTTTTTTATCCAGAAGTAGGAAAAGATGTTGTGGAAATTCTTGAAGATTTAGGGTGTGAAGTTGATTTCCCTAAAGACCAAACCTGCTGCGGACAGCCTGCTTATAATAGCGGTTATCATAAAGAAACAAAAACAGCTGCAAAACATATGATTAAAGCTTTTGCTAATTCGGAATATGTTGTAGCGCCATCAGGATCTTGCGCTATGATGGTTCACGAGTTTTCTAGTTTATTTTCTGAAAGTGAAGCAGAGTGGAAGAAAAAAGCTACTGAACTTGCAAATAAAACATATGAATTCACACAGTTTCTTGTTGAAGTATTAGGGAAAGAAGACTTAGGTGCGGAGCTTCATAAAAAAGCAACGGTTCATACATCTTGCCATATGAGCCGATTAATGGGGATTAAGGAACCGCCGCAAAAATTATTAAAATGTGTAAAGGGACTGGAAGTTGTTTCGTTACCACATAATTATGATTGCTGTGGATTTGGGGGCACATTCTCAGTGAAAATGCCAGAAATCTCTGAGCAAATGGTCGATGAAAAAGTAAAGCATATTATGGAAACCGGTGCAGAACTGTTAATCGGGATGGATTGTAGCTGCTTAATGAATATAAAAGGACGTTTAACACGCAATGGTTATCCAATTGATGTAAAGCATATTGCTCAAGTATTAAATGAAGATCGAAAATAAGAGGGGGGATATAAAGATGGGAATGAAAATTGGGAATGATCCTTTTCATAAGCGTGCTGAAACAGGTATAGGGGATCAATTCATGAGACAGGCTGTCAGGAAAGCGCAAGATGGTCTTAGAGGCAAGAAATTAAAAGCTACTGAGAGTCTTGGGAATTGGGAGGAATGGCGAGCTTTAGGGGAAGAAATTCGAAAGCATACATTAGAAAACCTTGATTATTATTTGTATCAACTGAGTGAAAATATTGAGAAAAATGGTGGTTTTGTTTATTTTGCAAAGACTGCAGAAGACGCAAGGGAATATGTAAAAGGGATTGTAAAAAAGAAAAACGCGAAAAAAATTGTGAAATCAAAATCTATGGTAACGGAAGAGATTAGTTTAAATGAAGCGATTGAAGAGGCTGGAGGAGAAGTGTTAGAAACGGACCTTGCCGAATTTATTCTGCAAGTGAATGACCACGATCCTCCATCACATATTGTTGTTCCGTGTCTTCATAAGGATAAAGAACACATTTGTGAAATATTTAAAACAAAGTTAGATTATACTGGAACATCTGATCCTACGGAAATGGCGAGGTTTGTAAGGGATTATTTGCGTGATGATTTCTTTACAGCGGATGTAGGGGTGACAGGATGTAACTTTGCTGTTGCAGAGTCTGGGTCTATTTCTATCGTGGCAAACGAAGGAAATGCAAGACTTACCACGACGCTTCCGAAAACGTTAATTACAGTTATGGGAATGGAACGTATTGTTCCAACATGGGAAGAGCTTGATGTATTAGTAACACTTCTATGCCGAAGTTCTGTAGGACAAAAGTTAACAAGTTATATTACAGGGTTAACCGAGCCCGGTGGGACAGACGGACCTGAGGAGTTTCATTTAGTCATTGTTGATAATGGTCGTTCTAATATTTTAGGAACAGAATTTCAAAGTATCCTTCAGTGCATTCGCTGTGCGGCATGTATTAATGTATGTCCCATATATCGGCATATCGGTGGACATGCGTATGGCTCCATTTATCCAGGACCGATTGGAGCTGTGTTGACACCACTTTTAGGAGGATATGATGAATATAAAGATTTACCTTATGCATCTAGCCTTTGTGGAGCTTGTACAGAAGCGTGTCCAGTGAAAATACCGTTACACGATTTATTAATTAAACATCGCCGCCACATTGTAGAAGAAGCGAAACAATCACCTGTGGCTTGGAACGTTGCTATGAAAGGTTTTGAAAAAGCGGTGAATAGCTCCAGATTATTTTCTCTTGCTGCAAAGACCGCTCCGTATGCATTAAAGCCTCTTACAAAAGGGGACAAGATCGAGCGTGGAATCGGTCCGTTAAAAGCTTGGACGGATGCGAGAGATTTTCCAGTTCCAGAAAAACAACCGTTTAGAGATTGGTTTAAAAAACGTGAAAAGGAGAACGATAATGGCCATCCAAAATCGTGAGGAATTTTTATTCCAATTATCAGAAAAGCTTGGCAGAAAACGTCCGGAAGCAGTAAAAAAACCGAACTGGTCTTTTTCTCCGCAGTGGACTGTTTTTGACGGATTAACACAAGATGAACTTGTATTGAAATTAATAGAGCAATGCGAGGTAATCCATACACAAGTTAAGCGAACAACAAAGGCCAGGCTTGTTGAAACATTACAATCTTTTCTCACAGAATGGAATATTCAATCTGCTGTGTATTCTGATGATGAACGGTTTGAGGAATATGGTCTCAGTCAATTTTTAAGCAATGAAGGTACAATGCATTTTCGTAAGTGGGGCTTAGATCATAAAGAAGAGAACATAGAATTTGCGAAAGCTGCTGACCTTGGCATTACGTTCAGTGATATCGCTCTTGCTGAATCAGGAACCGTTGTTCTATTTAATGATGGATTAAAAGGAAGGCACGTTAGTCTTCTTCCTGAGTCATATATTGCAATTGTTCCTAAAAGTACGATTGTGCCAAGGTTAACCCAGGCTACAAAAGTCATTCACCATCAAAATAAAGCGGGAGACAAATTGCCAGCTTGTGTGAATTTCGTTTCTGGTCCGTCAAATAGTGCAGATATTGAAATGAATCTCGTCGTAGGTGTACATGGGCCAATCAGAACAGCGTATATTATTGTGGATGATCAATAAGGATTTACGTCTCCTTACCAAATAATGAGTTAAAAGATTTGACTTGATCTTTGTATATTGCGTATAAGATATGCCAATTGTGAGGGATTCTATTTTGTAATCCAACAGCGATGGGAATTAATTTCCATCGTTTTTTTGTTTCTTTAGGCCGGGAGCTCCTTCATTGTGACAAAGTGTTTTTGATAGTATAATGAAATGAGTATGTGATGAAGAAATTCATCATAAGTAGCTGAGGTGAAGAAACATGCAAAGAGTAACAAACTGTGTGTTAATCAAAGATAATGAAGTTCTCCTATTACAAAAACCTCGTCGGAACTGGTGGGTTGCACCGGGCGGGAAAATGGAACGCGGTGAAACAGTAAGAGATTCCGTTGTTCGCGAATATCGTGAAGAAACAGGTATTTATTTAAAGAACCCAGCGTTAAAGGGGGTCTTCACTTTTGTCATTCAAGAAGGTGATAAAGTTGTTTCTGAATGGATGATGTTCTCCTTTTTAGCGACAGATTTTGCAGGAGAAAACAAATTGGAAAGCGAAGAAGGCATCATTGGCTGGCATACATTTGATAAAATTGATGAGTTAGCAATGGCACCAGGAGATTATCACATTATTGATTATTTAATTAAAGGAAATGGAATAATCTACGGTACGTTTGTATATACACCAGATTTTGAATTACTTTCATATCGATTGGATCCGAGCTAAACCGTCAAGGAGGGGATACAATGACAGCGAATAATGATATTAAAATGGTAATTATTACAGGAATGTCCGGTGCAGGAAAAACAGTAGCCTTACAAAGTTTTGAAGATTTAGGATATTTTTGTGTAGATAACTTACCACCGATGTTATTGCCGAAGTTTGTTGAACTTATGGCAGATTCGAAAGGGAAAATGAATAAAGTGGCACTTGGTATTGATTTGCGTGGCCGCGAATTTTTTGAACATTTATGGGGAGCGCTTGATGATTTATCAGAACGCACTTGGATCATTCCTCATATTTTATTTTTAGATGCGAAAGATAGCACGCTTGTAACGCGTTACAAAGAAACGAGACGTTCGCATCCGCTTGCGCCGACTGGTTTGCCGTTAAAAGGGATTGAGGCAGAGCGTGATTTATTAACAGACATGAAGGCAAGAGCTAATATTGTACTCGATACGTCTGAGTTAAAACCGAAAGAATTGCGCGAGAAAATTGTTCATCTGTTTTCAACAGAAAATGAGCAAGCGTTTCGTGTAAATGTGATGTCATTTGGATTTAAGTACGGTATTCCGATTGATGCTGATTTAGTATTTGATGTTCGTTTTTTACCAAATCCATATTATATTCCACAGATGAAGCCTTTAACAGGACTGGATGAAGAAGTTTCGTCATATGTGCTCAAATTTAATGAAACACATAAATTTTTAGAAAAGCTGACGGATCTCATTACTTTCATGCTTCCTCATTATAAAAGAGAAGGTAAGAGTCAACTTGTAATTGCAATTGGATGTACAGGTGGGCAACATCGTTCTGTTACGCTTGCAGAATACCTTGGAAAACATTTGAAACCAGAATATATCGTTCATGTATCTCATCGTGATGTGGAGAAGAGAAAGGGCCATTAGGGGATGAAAAAAGAGAGAAAACCTAAAATTGTCATCATGGGAGGAGGAACTGGACTATCTGTTTTATTAAGAGGATTGAAGAAATATCCTGTTGATATTACAGCGGTTGTTACAGTAGCTGATGATGGTGGCAGTTCAGGTAGATTGCGTGATGAGTTAGAAATTCCACCACCAGGCGACATTCGTAACGTACTTGTTGCGTTATCAGATGTAGAGCCGCTTGTGGAAGCTTTATTTCAACATCGTTTTACATCCGGAGAAGGTTTAACGGGTCATGCATTAGGTAATTTATTGCTAGCTGGGATGACGTCGATTACAGGAGACTTTTTCCATGCCATTACAGAAACGAGTAAAGTGTTAAATGTAAGAGGGCGTGTTTTACCAGCGGCCAACCAAAGTGTTGTGCTTCATGCAGAACTGGAAGATGGGCAAATTGTAACAGGCGAATCGAAAATCCCGTATTTTGGGAAAAAGATTAATCGTGTGTTTTTAACACCGGGTGATGTAGAACCACTGTCTGAGACATTGATGGAGATTCAGCGGGCTGATTTGCTTGTTTTTGGTCCTGGTAGTTTGTATACAAGTATCTTACCGAATTTAATCGTGAAAAAAATCGGGGACGCTGTTCTTACTGCAAAGGCGAAAAAGGTATATGTATGTAATGTCATGACACAAGCCGGTGAAACGATGGGGTATACAGCATTTGATCATGTGCAAGCTTTGCATGATCATCTTGGAGCACCTTTCATCGATACAGCGATTGTAAATAATCATGATATTCCTGCTGAATTACGTAAACTGTATGCAAAAGAGCTGTCTGAACCTGTTGTGGTTGATGAAGATCGTTTTGCTGAAAGTAAGATTCGTTTAATTCAAGATGAATTAGCAAAGTATGATGATCAAGTTGTAAGACATGATACATTAAAACTAGCTTCTATTTTATATTCGTTGTTATAAGCATGCGTTATCTCTTTATGAGATAACGCTACTCATTCATATAGGACAAAATTGTTGTTCCCAAATATCGTATAAGGAGGTGGGGCTGTGTCATTTGCATCAGAAACAAAGAAAGAGCTGACAAAGCTTGAGATGAAGGAGTGCTGTGAGAAAGCGGAGTTATCAGCATTGCTTCGAATGAACGGATCACTTTCTTTTTCAAACCGTCGTCTTTCGATTGATATTCAAACAGAAAATGCAGCAATTGCCAGAAGAATTTACACATTGCTGAAAAAAGGATATGACGTAACGGTAGAATTACTTGTTCGTAAAAAGATGCGACTTAAGAAAAATAATGTATATATCGTTCGGCTTGTTGAAAAATCACGTGAAATATTAGCAGATTTGCATATTGTAAGAGAAGACTTTTCATTTATTCGCAATATCTCACAGGAATTGATTGAAAAGAAATGCTGTAAACGATCGTATTTAAGAGGTGCATTTTTAGCAGGTGGTTCAGTAAATAACCCAGAAACATCATCTTATCATTTAGAGGTCTTTTCGCTATACAAGGAACATAATGATTCTATATGTGAACTGATGAACGGATTTGATTTAAATAGTAAGACGTTGGAAAGGCGTAAAGGGTATATTACGTATTTAAAAGAAGCGGAGAAAATTACGGAGTTCTTAAACATTATTGGTGCACATAATGCGTTGTTAAGATTTGAAGATATTCGTATTGTTCGTGATATGCGTAATTCGGTCAATCGTTTAGTGAATTGCGAAACAGCTAATTTAAATAAAACAATTGGTGCTGCTTTAAGGCAAATCGAAAATATTCGTTACATTGATGAGACGGTGGGACTGGATGTCTTGCCAGATAAACTGCGCGAGATTGCACAATTACGTATTAATTATCAAGATGTAACATTGAAAGAATTAGGCGAGATGGTATCTGGGGGAAAAATCAGTAAATCAGGTATCAATCATCGCTTGCGTAAAATCGATGAAATTGCAGAGAAATTACGCGCGGGGGAACCGGTAGCAAAAAAATAACGGTAAAGGGGAGAAATGGAGCTATGGTTCAAAAACAGGTTGAGGTTGCATTAAAAAACGGCTTGCAAGCACGTCCGGCTGCGTTGTTTGTACAAGAGGCGAATCGTTTTCATGCTGATATTTTCATTGAGAAAGATGGTAAAACAGTCAATGCGAAGAGCATAATGGGAATTATGAGCTTAGCGATTGGATCTGGCAGTAACGTAACGATTATAACAGAAGGGGCAGATGCAGAAGCTGCTTTAGAAGCGTTGGCTGCTTATGTGCAAAATAAACAGTAAAAGCTATCGCATGTAGCGATAGCTTTTTTACTGTAAATGGTCGATATGTTGTGTTGAATCGTCAATGAGTTTACTTTATCATTCTCATATAAATTATGAAAGAATCCGTTTTTCTCCTTGGAGCTCACGAATTGGTTGAATGTTTTGTGTGAATTCGACAGTTCCTATATATTTTCCATCTGCATTTCGCACTGCGAAGTAACGAATATATACATATTTATCTTGAAATTGAATCCAAAAATCTTCGCAATCTTTTTTTCCAGATTTGAAATCTTCTAAGAGCTTTTCAACGACATGAACGCTTTTTGGTGGATGACAGTTTTGCACTGTTCGATCAATGACAGCTTTCGTACGAGCAAAGATTCGTTCTTTTCCATGAGAGAAGTAACGCACAACATCATTTTCATCAATGAATGTAATATCAACAGGTAAGTGATTTAACATTAGTTCTAACTGTTTTAAAGATAATATACCTGTTTCAAAACGAATCAGGCCTTCGGATAGGGCTTCTTCTTTGATCATATTTCTTTCTGGTTTCCATGTACTTGTAGGACTTGTTAAGCAGTAGCCAATTTCATCACTTTCATGAGCGATTTTTAGCCATTCATCTTCTGTAAGAGTTTGAAGGGCCATCGGAAATAAAATATTTTCTTCTTTAAAAATCATTTCAGTTACGTCATGGATGACGAAGGAAACGCTGTCTAAGACTGATTTTTTATCTTGATTATAATTTACTAATTTTTGTTTTGCTTCTTTAATAGCAGCACGAATTCTGTCATCAACGCCCCACATAACTTGAGTTGGTCCATAAATGCCGTATTTCTCTAGATAAGGGAAAAGTAGATTTTCTTTCCGGCTATAATGTTTATCAACATCGATTAATAAATTTAAGTCTTCTATTAGTTTATAAATATTTTCTTCGCTATCTTCTTTTTCAAAACGTTCATAGTGAAGTTGAAGTTTGAAATTCACAAGTAGATCGATTTCTTTGTTTTCCATTTTAAATGTATGAATGGGATGGCCTGGTTGCTCTTCTTGTTTATTAGATTGATGAATTTCTTCAATGGATCCTTTAAAAACAGCTGTATGAACGGAGCATAAGCGTTGGACTTCTTCAACTGGAATTCCTTCTTCTTCCATAAGTGCCTGTTCGAGCTTTGAAATTTCTGCTACGGTAATATTTCCGATCGCTTCTTGAAACTGAGCTGTTACATCTTCAATATTTTTTCCGTTATGAAGATCTTTAATAATAGTCTTTAAGACTGTTTGTCGTTCAGAGTTATTTATACTTTCTTGTTCCCTGTTATTAATGATTTCGCTCATAAGAATTCTCCTCTACTCGTTAATGTGAAATTCATTATTTTTAAAACTTTCCTTTACTGTATCAAGTGAAATTCCTTTCATTCGGCATCCGTTTGGAATTGTCATTATACGGCCGGCTGTTTGAAGCATATTAGGTTTCGTTATATTTTCAAAGCCAAGATCTTTTAAAAGAGGGATGATCTCAGGGTATTGGGTAGTTAAATCATAAACAGTTTGATGAAAATCAATTAACTTTGTCATTATTCTCACCTCGAAAACAAATGATAGTAATTTTCAATTACAATGTAACATAAAGGTAGGGATAGAATTGTGAGTCAAATCACACATTCTTTCTTTTTAACAAGTTTGTCACTTTTGCTTTTATCTTACTATTCTCAATTAGTAACATTGCGATATTAAGATTTAAAGGGAAAAAGGAAGTTAGAGCAGAGTGCACAGTCTTGTAAAAAGCTGTCATGAAGGATCGCCATCAGTGGAGGATGGAGAGCCTCCACTCATGGGAGTATCACTAATGAAAGGGTGATGACTTCGAATAGAATATTGATTTAGGACAGCTTGGGATCAGATTATATAATTTCATTTTCCAACTTGTTTAGATCGATAAGGAAATGACCATCTCCATCCGTAGCAATTAGTTCATTTTTTCTTAAGTAAGTAATGGTTCGGCTCATAGTTTCTCTTGATGTTCCAATCATGTTGGCGAGCTCTCGGTTCGTAAAATGGGTTGTTATTTTATATTTTTCATCTATCTGTACACCATTTGACTTACATAGGCGTAGCAGTAGCATAATAATTCTCGCATATGTGTCATGAAGAATTTGTTCTTCTAATCTATTTTGAAGATCTACGATTTTCTCTCCAAGAACTCTAAATAATTTAATACATAATTCAGGGTACTTAATTAAAATCATCTCAAAATCAACGATAGGAATGACAATTAATTGGGCATCTTCAAGAATTTCAGCATGAGCAGGAAATGAACCTTTTCGAAAGAAGCCAGAGTGAGGAAACATTTCTCCATCTTGAAGTATAGAAACAATTTGTTCTTTGCCAGATGTATCTGTTTTTTGAATTTTCACTTTGCCAGAGTGAATAAAAAATACTCGGTCAAGTGTATCACCCTGCATAAATACAAATGATTTTGCTTTATACATTCGCATTCGTGAAATTTCCACAATGGGTTGAATTTCTTCTTCTGAAAGTTCTTTAAAGAGGGAAACGCCCTGTAAGTGTTTTTTTATTATTTCTGACATGTATTCATCACTCCTAACATCATCCAAAAGATAGTGCTTTTCTTATTAATGTATCCTAAATAGAAAAATGAAGCAGTGATAAAAATCATACTTTTGGTGAAGGTGAGATGAATTTCAAAAACAAAATTGGAACTTGTAAGATTTGTGAAAAATAAGAGAGGAAGATGGAGGTATACGCTTTTCATGAATGCAGATGTCGGCCTGTTTTATTCTTATTTAAGCTTGTGCAATTGCACGTGGAAATAAAACGTTATTTTCTAAATGTATATGCTCGAATAAATCAGATTCAAGAGCTTCAAGTCGTTGATAGACAAGACGATAAGTGCCACAAGCGCCTACTGGGGGAGTAAAGTCATTTGTAACTTTACGAAGTTCTTTAATAATATCACCAGCGTGGTTGTGTTCATTTTCTAATTCATCTACTACTTTGCGTAATTTCATATAATTTTCATCAGTTGGATTTTGTTCAAATGCTAAAATCAAAGGGAAATCTTCTGTTTCTTCTTTAATTAAATGTTGCTCTAATTCTGTTTTTAATTCATGGAATAGCTTATGAATTTGAGCTAAATGTGGTTGTCCTGCTCCATGAACGCGTAATACTTTTGTTACGTAGGGGCTTAACAACGGTAATTCTTCATTCAAATAGCGATGATGTTTATTCACAATATAATCGATTAATTCACTATACGAAGCTGTTTTCCAATCAATTTCAGATTCGTTTAATTGTTTTGTTTCATGATAGAGCGTATTTAACTTTGTTAAAATTTCTTCTGAGGATAAATTTCTTTCATTAATAGCATCGATAATGGGTCTATTACCACCACAGCAAAAATCTATTCTATATGATTTGAAAAGGTCACTTGCCTTTGGAAATTGTGTAACAATATCACCAATAACGGAATCTTCGGTAAAAATATGTTTCATATGAATACCTCCATAAAGTTTAAATGTTTGATCTGGGTTAAGAATATCGATAATTTAGCGTTCATGTGGTGATATAAATCACTTATAATGAGTGAATTTTATCATTAGTGATTTTTATATAAATTTAAAATTGCAAAGAAAAAATAATGCAGTGATTTTACTCACAGTATCCTTTTTGAACATGGCTTATCTTTAATGAAAGAGGATATAGGGAATCTATTTTATATAAATATTGATCTCGATCCTTTTGTTTGATTCAGTAGCAAAGCATTATAAAAACATTTGAAATATTTTTGTATGTAGCACGTATGACATTATTGATCAAAACTTTGGGGGAGAGTGTCGAAAGAATGAAGTTAATTATTCCAAAGCAGCATGGAGCATGGGGAATGTTACTTATTCCATTTATTTTGGGCGTTTTAATTGGTAAAGGGACGTGGTACCATATTCCGCTTTTTTTTGCATGGTTATTCGTATACTTAGCTACGTATCCTTTACTAATGTATGTGAAGCAACCAAGGAAGAAGTATTACCTATATTATTTCTTTCTTTATTTTAGTGTGGCCTGTGTGTTCGCGATTGTTGCTCTTATATATGAATGGCGTATTTTATTGTTCTCCATTGTTATGCTTCCATGCTTTTTCATAAATATTTATTATTCACGTCAAAAAAACGAACGAGCTTTGTTAAATGATATATTTGCTATTATTTTGTTTTGTATAGGTGGAATAATTAGTTATTATTTCACAATGAAAACAGTTGATGAGAAAGCATGTGTAATTGCAGTGATATCATTTTTATATTTTATGGGAAGTACGTTTTATGTAAAATCAATGATTCGTGAGAAAAAGAATCCAATGTATCGTTTGGTTTCGTGGGGTTACCATTCTTTACTCATGATTATTACTTTAATTGTATCACCGTGGTTTAGCATTATCTTTATACCAAGCTTAGTACGATCCATAATATTTTATGGTAGAAATATTTCAATTTTAAAATTGGGTATTTTAGAGATTGTAAATTCGATTTACTTTTTTATTACAGCAATGCTGTTAGCCAAAGCCTTACTGTAATAATTTCTCATAATTATTAAAATAAGTTGGTGATGGTTCAGTAATATTTTGATAAGGGAACTGATTCAAATAACTTTTTTACATTTCATATATATTATCCTGCTATTTGCGGGTAGTAATTGATTGTGATTTGAATGCTAGATACTGAAAGGGCTGTATAAATAATGACTTTCTATCAAATGTTAACACCATATTATGATGAAATTTTTCCTGCAAATGAGAAACAAATAAATTTTATAGTCTCTTATTTACAAAAAGGTAGGTCTATACTGGATGTAGGCGCAGGAACGGGTAATGTAGCCCAAGCACTAATTGAAAAGGGGTTTGCCGTTACTGCGATGGAACCAGAGGAAGCGCTGGCTGCAAAAATTCGGAAGAAAGCTGCAGTTTACGAAGGGATATTTAGTGTAAATACATTTGGGATGCAACAAATTGAAAATGTGCCTGGAGTATTTGATGGTATTTATTGTATTGGAAATACACTGGCTCATTTGGATAATAAGAAAGAAATCTTTAATTTTATCTGTGGCGCTTATGAAAAATTAAAAGCAAACGGAAAACTAATGATTCAAATTGTAAATTATGAAAAAGTATTAGATGAAAATAATTTACAATTTCCGGTGCTAGAGAAGAAACATTTCTCGTTTAAGCGTAATTATACGCTAGAAGGAGAAAAAGTATTATTTACTGCAATATTGAATGTAGATGATAAAGAATTATCAAATAGTATTTCGTTATATCCTATTACGAAAAAGGAATTACTGCCTATGTTAAAAGAATCTGGTTTTCGGACTATAGAAACTTTCGGTAATTTTGAGAAAGAGGCTTATTTACCTAATAAATCAGCATTAGTGCTTGTAGCTACAAAATAAATACGTTATTCAAGATGCCTTAGTGAAGGAGACCTTTCCCATTCGCTAAGGTGTTTTTTTATTTAGTTTTGCAAAATGTGATTCCAGTCATCTTTTTATCTTAGGAAAATTTTTATAATACAGTTGTTGTTAACAGATACCATTTGGAAGGCAGTGAAACAATATGGATAGAGAAGTGAAGCTAACAGAAGATATATATTGGGTTGGAAAGATTGATGATAGGGAAGTACCGTTTCATCGTTTGATTTTAGCAAAAGGAACAACTTATAATGCGTATCTTTTAAAAACTGAAAAACCAACAGTGATTGATACAGTTGATCTAGAGTTTGGAAGAGAATTTGTAGAATGTTTAAGTAAATTAATTGATCCACAAGAAATTCAATATATCGTAGTAAATCATACAGAGCCAGATCATTCAGGTGGCTTGGCAGCATTAGCCTCAAAGGCTACAAAGGCTACAATTGTATGCACAGAAATTGCAGTACCTGAGTTGCAGGAAATGTACAAATTGCATCACAGAAATTTCTTAGTCGTCAAAGATGGAGATACATTAGATATTGGTGGAAAAACGTTGAAATTTAAAGAAACCCCATATCTTCATACAGAAGAAACAATGATCACGTATTGTATCGAGGATAAAATTTTATTCCCATGTGATATTTTCAGTACACATGTAGCGAATTATGAATTCTTTAACGATGAAGTGAATGAAGATATTACGGAAGATTTCATAGGCTACTATAATGCGATCATTCATCCACATAGAAGATATGTTAGAACGTTAATAGAGGCATTAGAAGGTTTAGATGTACAAATGATCGCTCCATCTCATGGGTACATTTTACGAAAAGATGTCCAAAAATATATCGATTTATATGCAGAAATGAGTAAAGATACAACGCAAGGTAAAAAAGTAACAATTGTATATACAACTATTAAAAACAACACGAAAAAAATCGCGAATATCATTAAAGAAACATTCGAGGCAGATAATATTAAAGTAACAGTATTTAATGCTGATAAATCGGATAAAGCTCAGATTCTAGGAAGTATTCAAGAAGCAGATGCAGTCTTCATCGGATCGTCAACTAAATATGCAGATATGATTGGAAACTTAGAAGAAATTTTAATAGAAATGAAGGAAATGAACTTAGAAGGGAAAATCGCAGCTGTATTCGGATCATACGGTTGGAGTGGTGAAGCAATCGAGGTAGTACAAGATTACCTAAATGAAACAAACATGAGAGTCCAAAGTACATCAAATGTTATTAAATCTACAGGTATGACTCATGTTGAATTCCCTATTCGCATAAGATTTTCTCCAAAGAGTGAAGAAAAAACACAACAAATCAAACATGCAACAACATTTGTTACAGATTTATTATTAAGCTCTATTTAATAGAAAAACGTAGGTGAAGACATGGAAAAGAATTTTGTTATTATCGGAAGCGGAGTAGCTGCTGTAAATGCTGCAAAAATAGTTAGAGACCATGATAAAGATTCAAATATATTCATTTTTGGTGAAGAATCATCTTTACCCTATAACAGAATTAAACTATCAAAAGAGTTATACACAGATTTGCATAGCGAAAAAGTTTTAATCAAAAAAGAGAAGTGGTACCAAAAAAATAATATATCAATTTTTACAAATACAAAGGTGGTAAAAATTGATACGGAGCAGCAACATATTGTTACAGCGAATAATGAAAAAATTGCTTATTACAAACTGTTAATCTGTACAGGTGCAAATAATAAGAAGCTACGAATAGATGGAATAAATAAAAAAAATGTCTTTACGATTAGAGACATGCATGACGCGGGTGATTTTAAAACATGTTTAGAAGGTAAAAAGAGTGTTGTAAACATTGGGGGAGGCGTACGAGGATTAGAAACAGCTTGGTCTATCGTGAACGCGGGTAAAAAAGTATCCATTGTGGAAGTTGCAGATAAATTAATGGGAAGACAATTAGATGAGAAAACGTCTCTTTTATTAAAACAAAAAATTGAAAGTGCAGGAGTAAAGGTATATGTAAATACAACTATTGATTCTATTCTCGGAGGAGAAGAAGTAACTGGAATTAAAGTAAATGGTGATCAACGAATTGCTTGTGATAGTGTTGTGTATTCAATTGGAGTCACTCCTAACATTTCACTAGTGAATTATACTCCTATCCACGTAAATAGAGGTATTGTTGTCAATGAGATGATGGAAACGAATGTGGAATCTGTATATGCTGCTGGGGATGTAGCGGAGGTAAATGGTGAAATTGACGGTCTATGGGGACGAGCAATAGATCAAGGGAAAATTGCAGGTAGTAACATGGTTTCTATTTCTGCTACTTACAAGAAAGCAATTCCAGTTACAATCTTTAATGCGTTTGATATATCTTTATTCTCAATTGGATGTATTGATGAAAAACAATGTGATACAACGATTGTTGAAGAGGATGGCAAAGAGAAATATACAAGGTTGTTTATTAAAGATAATAAAATAGTAGGTGTTATCTCATTAGAAGGAGTAGTTGCATCTATCCCTTACAAATCCGCTATTGAAGAACAAGTATCATTGGAAGAGATTGATATGAAAAATACGAATATAAGTGAAATAATGAGCAAGGTAAAAGAGAAACTACAATCTTAATATGGTAATAGAAAGAGGGCATTATAATGAAAAAATATATTTGTTTACCATGTGGTTATATTTATGATCCAGAAATTGGAGATCCAGATGAAGATATAGAACCAGGAACAAGTTTTGAAGATTTACCAGAAGATTGGGTGTGTCCGGTATGTGGAGAAGATACTGAACATTTTGCGCCAGTAGAAGAATAGTACAAAAAGTAATGAGAAGATTATTTAATCTCTCGTTACTTTTTTATAAGGAAAGAGTTTTTAAGTGATTGGGGTCACACGTGAGGACTTTAGGAAAAGCTATAATAATGTAGATACGATTAAAATTCAGCAAAAGTAGAGAAGTAAGGCGAGAGATAAGCTGTCTGTAAAAGCTCGGAATAATCATTAGAGGATAAAGAGGATTCTTACTGATTAAAGTTTCACTTTATATAATATATTTAAAGTTAGGTGAGGTAATGTGAAAGAAAAATGTTATCGTAAAAATACAGTGAAGCCTTGTCCAAGAAAGGTCCTTATTTTTCAGTCCCTATCTGATGAAGAAATTTTAAAAATAGCTTCAATGACAAAACATAAGCAATTTAAAAAGGGGCAACCATTAATTCATGAAGGAGAGAAGTCAGATACATTATTTATTATTAATCAGGGGCAAGTAAAGTTATCCAAATTAACTCTTCAAGGAAAAGAGCAAATCTTGCATATTTTAACAAGTGGTGAATGTTTTTGTGAATTGAATATATTTAATTGCGATGAGAAGAGTAATTTCAGTGCATATGCTATAGAAGATACAAAAATTTGTATGTTAACAAAAGCTGATATGGATAGTATTATGGAGCGGAACCCAGGTATTGCATTAAAATTGTTAAAAACAGTTACAAAACGGTTAGCACATACGGAGAATTTAGCACACAATCTGGCAACAAATGATCCGGAAGTTAGAATCGCCTATATAATTCTAGAATTTTGTGAAACGTATGGTAAAGATACTGATAAAGGAATACTTATAAACTTACCATTGACACGAGAAGAAATGGCAAACTATATAGGAATGACAAGAGAAACAATTAGTCGTAAATTAAGTAAATTTGAAGAGTTAGGATTTATGACGTCAATTGGAAATAAGCAGATTATAGTTGAAAATAAGTTAGCTTTTAGAGAATATATCGAGTAAATGGGTAGGGATATTAAACTAAAAGCAATGTTATGGAGACTACACATAATATTGAATTCCTTTCTACTTTTGGAAACATATTGCTCTTAATCTGTTCTTTCGTAGAATTAGCCACTACTTTATAAGAAAAAAGCTATCGCATGTACGATAGCTTTTTTTGTGAAGCGGCTCTTTTGAACGAGCCGCTTCCGCTTTTAAGTATATTAACGATTTGTAAAGATTTTATCGATTAAGCCGTATTCTAGTGCTCTTTCTGCTGTCATGAAGTTGTCGCGGTCTGTGTCGCGTTGTAGAACTTCTAATGGTTGACCTGTGCGATCAGCAAGAATTTGGTTTAATTTTTCACGTAAGAATAGGATACGTTTTGCAGCGATTTCGATTTCAGTCGCTTGACCTTGTGCTCCGCCAAGTGGTTGGTGAATCATTACTTCACTGTTTGGAAGTGCATAACGTTTTCCTTTTTCACCTGCTGCAAGTAGGAAAGCACCCATAGATGCTGCCATACCGATACAAATTGTTGATACTTGTGGTTTAATAAACTGCATTGTATCGTAAATTGCCATACCTGCTGTGATAGAACCGCCAGGACTGTTGATGTAGATGTGAATATCTTTTTCTGGATCCTGAGATTCCAAGAATAAAAGCTGGGAAACGATTGAGTTTGCTACGTTGTCATCAATTGCGCTACCAAGCATAATGATGCGGTCTTTTAATAGTCGAGAGTAAATATCGTAAGCGCGTTCTCCACGATTTGTTTGTTCAATTACTGTAGGAATTAAATTCATCTGTTATTTCCTCCTTTGAAAGCTTTCTTAGTCTTATAATACAATTATGGTCAATAAAGGTCAAACGAAACCACTTTAAATCAAAAAAATATGTAGTTGTATCATGATTTATTCGCTATGTTTTTGGAATTCCCTGCTTATGTATCTTCAACATCATAACCGAATTATATAAATTTAAACGTAATAGGAGAAGTATAGTATTCGCAAAAAACAAAAGAACGCCTTTTTCGTAGAAGCGTCCTTTTGTTTCCTATTCTTTTAAGAGGTAGGTTACTTTATTTAAAATATGTTCGATTTGTTTTGCATTTTTGCTATACATTTGACTTGCTGATTTCGATTTTGTTTCTAAAGAAAATAATTCAAGATCAGCATGACATTTTTTTAAAGAAGCTAATAGCAATGGCTTATTTTGAGGCGAAGGCATTTGGATTTTGTCATTATAGATGTCGACAGTAAGTTGTCCGTAAGAGTCGACTTGTCCAAGAAAGACATTTTCTATTACAACTCCAATCTTCTCTAACTCCATGTGAAGCCAAGCGCGATTATGACCGCTAGCTGAAAGTGGTTCATCTAGTACATTGCCATCCATAATTACTGTATGTGTTTCCTTTTCGTTCGGCACTTTTAGTCCGATGTCTTTTGCGGTTAGTGGTTGTCTATCCTTTTTCAATAAGACGTTTAATTCGCCATTTGGCTCTAATACAGCAAATTCAACATCAGCTATGTTGAATACATCTTTTTTACGAAGGAGTTCGAGTAATTCATCGCTTGTATATTTTTCCTTTTTCAAATTATCTTCGAGTACTTTTCCATCTTTTATAAAAACAGTAGATTTTCCCTCAAAGAAGTCTCTTACTGTTTTGTTTTTTAAAGAAGCAAGTCCAGCGAAAAAAGGTACGATCGCAAAAACAAGTATACTGGAAACACCGTGGAAAAAGTTTTGTTCTAGCCCAGTCGATACTTCAGCAGCGATATCACCAATTGTCATACCGGCTATGTATTCGAAAAAAGAAAGCTGAGAGATTTGTCTTTTTCCAAGCCATTTTGTGATAGCGAATAAAATAATCAAGATACATAAAGAACGTATAATGACAAGTGGCCATTCTGGTATGTGAATGTGAGGCATATAAATTCCCTCCAGTTTGCCTAAAATCCTTTATATTGTGGTTCTTCCCGTTCTAACATCGAAATTCTGTTCTTTAAATCAGCGATAACACTATCCATTTCTAACATACATTCATGGAAAACGCGTTTTGCTTCTTCGTCAGCCGCGTCTTGTGAAAGGGTACTTAAACTTGCTTGTGCACCTTTTAAACTAGCGAGGCATGTTTTTACACTAGCAACAACGGTCATGGGAACACCTCTTATCCTTTTGGTTTAAATAGTAATGCGCCGATAAATCCGAATATAATGGCTGCGGAGATACCAGCACTTGTTACTTTAAACATACCTGTTATAACGCCGACAATCCCGTGCTTTGCCGCCTCTGCCATTGCTCCATGAACAAGGGCGTTTCCGAAACTTGTAATCGGAACGGTTGCCCCAGCTCCGGCAAAATCGATTAGTGGTTCATATAAATTAAATCCATCTAATATAGCACCAGCAACAACGAGTGTTGCCATTGTGTGAGCGGGCGTGAGCTTACCGACATCAAACATAAGCTGCCCGATTACGCAGATGAGTCCACCGATGACAAAAGCCCAGAAAAATATCATTGCTCTACACCTCCAAATTCAATCGATACGGCATGGGCGATGCACGGAATGGTTTCTTCTTGTTGAAATGTAAGAGGAGACAATAAAGCGCCGGTCGCTACGACAAGCATCCTTTTGAACTCACCCTTCTTCATTCGGTTTAATAAATGTCCGTATACGACTGTTGCTGAACAACCTGCCCCGCTTCCACCAGCTAATACGGGTTGGCCTTCCCGATAAATGAGCAATCCACAATCTTGAAATTGCTCGCTCTTTACTTTTGTTCCGTGCTTATGCAGTAAATCATAGGAAATTTCACGTCCGACATGACCTAGGTCGCCCGTTACGATTAAATCATAGTGAGATGCATCAATTTGCATATCGCGTAAATGTGCTTCGATTGTATCGACAGCAGCTGGAGCCATCGCGCCTCCCATGTTAAAGGGGTCAGTTAAGCCCATATCAACAATCCGTCCAATTGTTGCGGATGTCACACGCGGTCCATCTCCTGTACTACTTAAAAGCGCTGCACCAGCACCAGTTACGGTCCATTGAGCGGTAGGTGGTTTTTGACCGCCGTATTCAGTTGGATAGCGGAATTGTTTTTCCACGGCTGTATTATGACTTGATGAACCTGTTAATAAATATTTTGCACCTTTTGCATTTACAATGCTTGCACCGAGAGCAAGGCCTTCCATAGAAGTAGAGCAAGCACCAAATAATCCAAGATAAGGAGTGCCAAGTGTACGACAAGCAAAGCTTGAAGGTGTAATTTGGTTAATTAAGTCTCCGGCGAGTACAAATTGAATATCTTCTTTACGAAGTCTTGCTTTTTCCGTTGCACGGCTACAAGCTTCTTCAAATAAAATTTTATGCGCCTTTTCATAAGAATCTTGTCCGAGCCATAAATCTTCATGAAGAGTATCAAAGTCTTCAGGGATTTTTCCTTTTGCTTCAAATGGCCCACCGACTACACCTGTTGAGATGATAACTGGTTTATTTTCAAATACCCATGTTCGGTGTCCTTGTAACATTTACAAGCCTCCCCATTGAACAAGAATGGTTTTAATAAGAGCGATTACGAAAGCAGAAAATACACCAAATAAAATAACGGATCCTGCTAATTTAAACATGTTGCCACCTACCCCAAGGACAAAGCCTTCCGTTCGGTGTTCGATGCATGCGGCGATAACAGAATTGCCAAAACCAGTAACCGGTACGGCTGTACCAGCGCCAGCAAATTGTCCAAGACGGTCATACACACCGAATCCAGTTAGCAACATAGAGATGAAAATGAGTGTCGCTACTGTTGGGTTTCCTGCAGACCTTTCAGTGAAATCGAAATAGGTGATATAAAAGGTAGAGATGAGTTGGCCGATAAAACAGATAAGACCGCCAACAAAAAAAGCTTTTATACAATTTTTTAAAACAGGCCGTTTCGGTTCGCGCTGTTGTGCAAATTTTTTATATTCCTGTTGTACAGGTGTTAAATTTTTGTCTTTACTGGACATTTGGATCCTTCCTTTTCTTTTAGAAAACGTACAATTACGTATCGGATTTCACTTCTGATTGAATGAGTTTTAATTGCTTTTTGATCTGATCCTTGTTTACTTCTTTTTTCTTAATTTTGTTCTCCAGGTTATCTAATAGCATGAAAATTTTTCGATCTGTACTTACTTGAATATTGAAAGTAGGATACTCATCGCTCAATTGTTTTTTGATTTTGGTGCGCAGAGGTTTTAAACCGAATCTTTCGTGATGCTCTGGTTTGACAGCTATGTAAAGATCTAAGTTGGAGTTAACGGCTGTGGCTTTTATTATTTCCTCCATAGCAAGTACTTTCTTCTTTGCTTCTTGAGAGATAGACTGATTAAAGGATTCTGTACTCATCTTCGTTAACTTTGGACCATTCTTTTCCTCTGTTCGTTTCGCTTCTTCTTTTTTTACTTTTTTATCTAATGGACTACTACCACAGCCGGTAAATGAGCTGAGTAGTAGTACGAATAACGCGGTTATGATTCCAAGTTTTCGCATTACGATCATTCCATTTCTATTGCTTTATGTAATCTGAGTGAAAAAGGATGATATGGAATCATCCTTTTTCTGTTTCTCAAAAAGTGAGTGCCATGAGATGGTATAGTACTTTCACTTATTGTTGTCCGTATTGAGGCTCTTCTTGCTGAACTTCATCAACACGTGGGTTTAAAGAATCAATAATAGATTGTGTTTGTTGTGCAGCTGTTTGGAAAAGTTGTTTTGCTTGTTGGTTGTCCGTATCAAGAGCGAACCCCTCTAAGCTTGCTTGCGCACTTTTTAATCCAGAAACAGTTTGTTTTAATTTTGTAATTACAGTCATTGAATGAAGCCTCCTTAAGAATATGAATTCAATGATTATAATTTGTGAGTAGCCCCAAAAATATAATTACCAAATTTAGGATTGACGATTTGTTTTTGAAGAAATAGTGAGGAGAGCTTTTTTATATGATAGTAGTTGCGTACATTGACATAAGAAGATATAATTACCAATATATCGTTTATGCGCCCATAGCTCAGTCGGATAGAGCGGTGGTTTCCGGTACCACGTCTGCCGGGGGTTCGAATCCCTCTGGGCGCGTCAAAAAGTCTTAACTTACATTTGTAGGTTAGGACTTTTTTATTTCCTTCTTGTTATATCTGTTCATAAGATTTACTATTAGTACATGGTAATAAAAATGTTCTATATATTCATTTGGATTTTCAAGCCTATAAGCCGGGGCTATGAACAGAAAAGGAGGTCTCCACGCACTTTCTCCTTTTGTGTTCGCTTGGCAAGGGGCTAAAAAAGGAACTGACCGCTTCTACGTATGATCGGATTATCTCTTCCATCCCAAAAGAAAGGTTTTATGTCAGTTCTTCAACTTGTATTTATATATATTTTTTATTGTTTTCTTTCAATATTATCCATTTTTCAGTTGTAAGATGTAAATTTCATTAATACATATAAATTAATAATATTTGGAATGGGTATCTGCGCAGGATTCTCCTTTTAGGAAACTTATTGTACAATAGAAACAAGGGGGAGATTAGATTGAAGGCAAGTCTTTTACAAGAACAAAGCTTACGTTTGGCCATGACACAAGAGTTAAGACAAGCGATTACAATGCTCCAATATAATGTGCAGGAATTATCGGAGTTTTTGTATGAGCAATCGTTAGAGAATCCCCTTATTGAGTTAGGTGGCTTTGAGAGGGAGAAGAAAAAGAGCTCAAGCAAAAGTAAAAGTACAAGCAAACAAGTTAATAATCAAATGGAAATTTACAGTGTGGATTCGACAACGATTCAGCAACACTTATTAGATCAAATACAGTATTATAAAATAGATGAAGAGCAGCGAAAAGCAGCTTCTTTCATCATTATGAACATGGATGAGAATGGTTATTTACAAGAAACCAATGAAGAATTAGCAGAACTACTTGCAGCACATATTGATGTAGTGGACTGTTCTATGGAGCTTGTCCAGTCATTAGAGCCAGCAGGGGTGGGAGCGCGTAATATTCAGGAGTGTCTATCACTTCAATTGAAGCGCTTACAAAAACGGGATGAGCTGGCAGAAATGATTGTGGATGAACATTTCGTGTATTTTGTTAAGAAAGATTGGCGGAAACTTATCCATGTTATGAAATGTAATAATGAAGAATTACAATCAGCTGTTGATTGTATTACATCGCTTCAGCCAAAACCAGGGCTTGCGTTTAGCTCTGAAAAACCGCTTTATATTGTTCCTGATATGGCTGTTAAAAAAGACGGCGATCGTCTCGTTTTACAAATGAATGAACGTAACATGCCAAGGATTGAAATTCATTCAGAGTATAGTGCACTTCTTCATAATAGTGAAAGTGAGGTTGCTTCTTATGTATCTGAGAAGTATCAGCATGTGCAGTGGATTATGCGCAGTTTAAAGCAACGGAAACAAACGCTTTTGCAAGTGATGGAAATCATTATGAAGAAACAACGTGATTTCTTTTGGCAGGGGCCAGAGTACTTAAAACCACTCTCCTTAAAAGAAGTAGCTGAAGAACTAAGTGTACATGAATCTACAATTAGCCGTGCTACCCGTAATAAATATGTACAAACGCCGCACGGATTGTTTGAAATGAAGTCATTTTTTAGTAACGCAGTGGTTACAACAGAAGATGAGGCTGTTTCTACAAAGCGTGTTAAACAATTGATGCAAGCGCTTGTAGAAAAAGAAAACAAGAAAAAACCACTTTCAGATCAAAAAATTTCAAAATTGTTAGAAGAAGAGCATGAAATCGTTATTTCAAGAAGAACGGTTGCGAAATATCGAGAACAAATGAATATTCCTGCTTCTTCTCTTCGAAAAACAATTGGATAGGTGAAGAAGATGAAGGTTGTTTTATATACGAAAACGGATTGTGGCCTTTGTGAGAAGGCAAAACAGCTGTTGAAAGAAGTGCAACATGAATATTCTTTTGAAATCGAGGAAATAGATATATATGAAGATGATGAGCTTTTAGAAAAGTATCAAATTATGATTCCTGTTGTGGAAATTGACGGAAAACAGGCGGAATGCGGTGTCATTCACAAAGATGTCATAATAAACTATATAAAGAATGCAGTTAAGAGTTGAATAAGTTTCTATCTCCTGTTACAATAATAAACGTAGCAGGGATTATTTTTTTAAACCTAGTGGGACATAAAATGTCACTACGGGACACAAAGTGACCACGAGGGAAAATGAACCGATGCAGTGAGGAGAAAAGATATGCGCTCATGGATTCAAAATACAAAAAAATTATTACCTGATCTGCTACCTGTTATGCAAACGAGAATGCAAATTCTTCAGCACATTCGTCTCATGCAGCCGATTGGCAGAAGAAATTTATCTGCAAGTCTTGGTATGACAGAACGAGTATTGCGAAGTGAAGTACAAGTTTTGAAAGAACAAAACTTAGTTCACGTCGCCTCTTCTGGAATGACTTTAACAGAAGAAGGAACAACTGTGGTTCTTGCTTTGGAAGACTTTATGAAAGAAATTTCCGGGTTAAAGGTTTTAGAAAAACAACTTAAGGAAACATTAGACTTGGATGAAG
>Ga0102589_1000284_pt1 | contig 122466 bp, 115 predicted proteins | sample AraplaMF_Col_mLB_FD_76858 | JGI IMG/M metagenome (GOLD analysis project Ga0102589, IMG submission 76858) | Arabidopsis root microbial communities from the University of North Carolina, USA - plate scrape MF_Col_mLB | ecosystem: Host-associated > Plants > Roots > Endosphere | place: USA...
CTGCTCGTGACCTCGGGCACGCACGGCCCCGAAGGCTTCTGCGGCTCGGGCACGCAGGTCGCGACCCTGCACGACGACGACCTGCTCGCGCGGCTTGAGCAGGCCGGCGTCGCGCTGCTGCTGGTGCATGCCGTCAATCCGCACGGCTTCTCGCACCTGCACCGCACCAACGAGGACAACATCGACCTCAACCGCAACCACATCGACTTCGGCGCGCCGCTGCCGGTGAACGCCGAGTACACCGATGTCGAACCGCTGGTGCTGCCCGCGAGCTGGCCGCCCACGCCGGCCGATGAAGCGGCCGTGGCCGCCTACATCGACAAGCACGGCATGCGCGCTTTCCGCGCCGCCGTCACCAAGGGCCAGTACGTCTCTCCCGACGGCCTGTTCTACGGCGGCACCGCGCCTTCGTGGAGCAACAGGACCATCCGGTCGATCCTGCGCAAGTACGCGGCCTCGGCCACCCACATCGGCTGGATCGACGTGCACACGGGCCTCGGCCCCTACGGCCACGGCGAGAAGGTCTACCCGGGCCGCAACGCGCCCGAGGACCTCGCGCTCGTACGCGCCTGGTGGGGTGCCGACGTCTTCGCGCTGTTCGGCGAGGACTCCGTGTCCGCGCATGTGTCGGGGCCGGTGGTGTCGGCGGCCTACGACGAATGCCCACGGGCGCGCATCGCACCCATGGGCCTCGAGTTCGGCACCATTCCCATCGACGACATGCTGCCGCGGCTGAGCGCCGACACCTGGCTGCGCCGCCACCCGGAAGCGCCCGAGTCGCAGCGACGAGAGATCCGCCAGCAGCTGCGCGATGCCTTCTACTGCGACAACGACGAGTGGAAGGGCATGGTGCTGGGGCAGACGCGCGTGGTGCTGCTGCAGACGCTGCAGGGCTTGCGCGAAGCCTGAGTGCTCAGTTGCCTGGGTCGGACGCGAGCGATCGGTTCATCGCGTGGCGGCCGCGCGAGGCTTTCTGCGCGGCGGCTGCGTGTCCTGCAGCGCCTGCTCGACGGCCTCGCGCACGAAGGCCGTGAAGCTGCGCACCAGGGGCCGGATCATGCTGCGGTGGGGCAGCACCGCATAGATCGTCTTCGCGCGCAGCGGGTTCCTGGGCAGCACCTCCACGAGCGTGCCGCGCGCCAGATGCTCGGCCACATGGAAGCGGTAGAAGTTGCCGATGCCCGCGCCGGCCAGGCAGGCGCTGCGCAGCGCATCGCCGTTGTCCGATAGCAGCACGGCCTGCGGCCGGATCGATTGCCACTGCCCCTTGACGTCGAGGTGCCAGGTCTCGGCGACCTCCGAGAAGCGCGGGCACAGGCAGCGATGCCGCGCGAGATCGTCGACCGAGCGCGGCGTGCCGTGCGACTTCAGGTACTGGGGCGATGCGCACAGCACCTGCGGGCTCTGGGCCAGCACCAGCTGCGCCTGCTTGGTCGGCAGTTCCTCGCCGATGAACAGCGCGAGGTCGACCCGCTCGCGCACGAGATCGGGCACGTTGCTGTTGACCACCAGGTCCACGGTGGCACCGGGATGGCTTTCGAGGAATTTCGGCAGGGCGGGCGCGACGACCGCGGAGGCGAAGGAGGGCGGCGCCGTCACGCGCAGGTGGCCGCCGGCGGCCTGCTCGCCCGCGATGCCGGCCACGGCGCCCTCGAGCTGTTCGAGGATGTCGACACAGCGCGCATAGAAGGCCTCGCCCGCATCGGTGACGCTGATGCGCCGCGTGGTGCGGTGAACCAGCGCGGCGCCGGTCGCGCGCTCTAGCAGTTGCAGGTGCTTGGTGACCGAGGAGGGCGCCATGCGCAATTGGCGCGCGGCGGTCGTGAAGCTGTTGGCGTTCACCACCGCCACGAAGCAGCGCAGCGACAGCACGCTGGCCTGGTTCAGGAAGTCGGGCATGGCCGATCATTGCATCGAATCTGGAAAAAGTATCTTCTTTCGTTTCCATATTGTGTGTAGCGGGCCCGATGCCGATCATTGCGCCAGCTTCCCCGCGACACCGAAGGAGACAAGAGGTTGAACCCCCACCGCGCATGCGCGCCCGGCCGATGAGCCGCTCGATCACGCTCACGTTCGACAACGGCCCCACCTCGGGCGTGACGCCGCACGTGCTCGACGTGCTGGCGCGCCACGGCATCCGCGCGACCTTCTTCGCGCTCGGCCAGAACCTGGCCTCTGAGGAAGGCCTTGCACTCGCCAGCCGGGCGAGGGAGGAAGGCCACTGGATCGGCAACCACACCTACACGCACGATGTACCGCTCGGCGCGTCGTCCGACCCGCTCGCGCCGCAACAGGAGATCGGCCGCACGCAGGACCTGATCGGCGAGCTGTCGCATCCCGACAGGCTGTTCCGTCCCTTCGGCGGCGGCGGCGTCCTCGGTCCGCATCTGCTGAGCCGCGCGGCGCTCGCGTTCCTGCGCGAGGGGCGATTCACCTGCGTGCTCTGGAACTCGATCCCGCGCGACTGGGACGACCCCGAGGGATGGCCGCGGACGGCGCTCGCGCAGGCGCGCGAACAGGACTGGACACTCAGCGTGCTGCACGACTACGAGACCGGCGCGATGGCGCAGCTCGAGCCCTACATCGAACAGGCCCTGGCCGAAGGCTTCCGCTTCCGGCAGGAGTTCCCGCCGGACTGCGTGCCGCTGGTGCGCGGCGTGCCCGTGCATCCCATGGAGGCCTTCGTGTCGAACGGCCAGCCCTCTTCATTTCCCCAGGAGACATGACATGCACAACGAACCCTCGAAGACCGGCGCGGTCATCGTCACGCCCGAGGAGGCCGAGGCGATCCAGCCCTTCGGCCTCGACATGCAGGTGCTGCTCGGCAGCGAACAGACGGGCGGCAGGCTCTCGGTGATCATGGCCTGCCACCGGCCCGGCGAGGGCCCGCCGGACCATCTGCACTTCACGCAGGAAGAGTGCTTCTTCATCGTCGAAGGCACTTATGAAGTGACCGCCGGCGACACCACGCGCACGGTGGGCGCCGGCACCATCGTCTACCTGCCGCGCGGCGTCGTCCATCGCTTCCGGAATGTCGGCACCACCACGGCGCGCATGCTCGACTGGAGCGTGCCGGGCGGGCAGGACCGCTACTTCAGGGAGATCTCCGCGCTGGCGGGCCCCGGCTTCTCGGGCGAGGAGGTCGCGCTGATCAGCCAGAAGCACGACACCAACTTCCCCGCGCCGCACTGACGCGACCCGCGTCGTCCCCGCAGCGATGCCAGGCCTCGGGCCGGCGCCGCGGGGACCCGCACGCCCCGAGAAAAGGACCACCGATGATCGTCGAACAACGCACCTACCGCGTGCGCGCGGGCACCGTGCGCGACTACCTCCACACCTACGAGCACGAGGGTGGGTTGGCGCTGCAACGCCAGCACCTGGGCCGCATGATCGGCTACTTCCACACCGAGTTCGGACCGCTCAACGAGATCGTCCACCTGTGGGCCTACGACGACCTCGCGGACCGCGACCGGCGCCGCGCCGCCCTGTCGGCCGATCCGCAGTGGCAGGCCTACGCGCCGAAGATCTTCCGCTTCATCGAGACGCAGGAGTCGAAGCTCCTGAAACCCGCGGCGTTCAGCCCGAACTATTGAGCGGCCACCAGAGCCCAGGAGACAGACATGAGCCAATCCCATTCCCTTTCCATTCGCAGGCTGCTGGCCGCGGGCGTGCTCGCGCTGGCGAGCGTCGCGGCCACCGCCCAGGCGAACTGGCCGACGCGGCCCATCCGCATCGTCATCGGGCTGCCCGCCGGCCTGGCCGCGGACGTCATCGCGCGCATGTACGGCGAGAAGCTGTCGAAGGCGCTCGGGCAACCGGTGTTGGTGGACAACAAGCCCGGCGCCACCGGCAACATCGCGCAGGACACGGTGGCCAAGGCGCCGGCCGACGGCTACACGCTGCTCTACGCGGTCTCGAATTCCTTCGTGAGCAACCCCCACGCCTTCGCGAGGCTGCCCTTCGATGTCGACAAGGATTTCGCGCCCGTCGCGCAGACGGTGCGCAACGGCCTGTACCTCGTGACCGCGCGGGACTTCCCGGCCAGGACGCTGCAGGAAGCGATGGCCCTGGCGCGCGCGGCGCCCGGCAGGTACAGCTACGCCTCGTACGGGCTCGGTGGCTTTCCGCACCTGGTCATGGAGCTGGTGCTTGCGCAGGAGAAGGTCGAGATGCTCCACGTGCCCTACAAGGGCGGCGCGCTCACCGACGTGGCGGCCGGCACCGTTCCGCTGGTCTGGGAGCCGGCCGCGAATGCCATTCCCTTCATGAAGGAGGGTCGCGTGCGGGCCCTCGCGGTCTGGGGCTACGGCCAGCGAAACCCCGCCACGCCCGAGGTGCCGAACATCGCCGAGCTGGTGCCCGGTGCCGACGTCGCGAGCTTCCAGGGCTTCTGGGCGCCCGCGAAGACGCCGCGCGAGATCGTCGCTCGCCTGAACGAGGAGATCACCCGGGCGAGCCGCGATCCCGCGCTGATCGAGAAGCTCCGGCTCGCTTATGCCGAGCCCGTGATCTCGACGCCCGAGCAGATGGCGGCGGAGGTCCGGCGCGAGTCGGTGCGCTGGCGCCAGCTGATCCGCGACAAGAACATCAGACTCGATTGAGCGAATGGCCCGCAGACTCCTAGGTCTGCACGCACCCCACGCCCTTCGCGCTCGGCGCCGGCAGCGTCTCGCCCATCATCTCGCGCACGCTCGCCTCGATGGTGTGCGACATCGCATCGAGCGCGAGGTCGTTGGGCTCCATGCCGAAGGGCTCCTCGATCTCCGCGCCGAGCGCCTCGAGCGCGAAGAAGGTGTAGGCGATGAAGGCCACCACCACCGGCGTCATCGCGCCGATCGCATCGACCAGCCCGAAGGGCAGCAGCACGCAATAGAGGTGGATGGTGCGGTGGATGATGACCGCATAGGTGAACGGGATCGGCGTGCCCGCGATGCGCTCGCAGCCACCCAGGGCCTCGGTGAGCCGGCCCAGCGGCAGCTCGATGGCCGGCGCGAGCTCGGGCGCGAGCCGGCCCTGCAGGCGCTGCGCCTGCAGCCATTCGCCGACCATCAGCAGCAGCACGGCGGGTTTGAAGCGCACGGACCGCAGCCGCGCGCAGTCTGCTTCCGGCAGCAGGCGCGCGAGGTCGGCCGCGGCATCGGTGCCGCGCAGTTGATGCCGCAGCGCATGCACGAAGGCGATGAGCCGCGCGACCGGCAGTTCGGTGCCTTCGCGCGAGGGCAGCAGCGTGATCAGCTGGCGCACCAGCGTGCGCGTTTCGTTGAGCAGCGTGCCCCAGAGCGTGCGCGCCTCCCAGTAGCGCGCGTAGCTCGTGCTGTTGCGAAAGCCCAGGAAGATCGCGAGCGTGAGCCCGATCAGCGAGAAGGGCACGAAGTTCAGCGGCACCTTCCAGTGGAACAGCCGGCCGTGCAGCACGGTCACGAGGATCGCGAAACCGGTGGTCCACAACAGCTGCGGCACGATCGACGACAGCACCGAGCCATGCCAGACGAACAGCATGCGCAGCCAGTGGGGACGGGGGCGGACGATCATGGGGCGGCCATTATCGCCACCGCCGCGGCCGGTGCGTCGTCGGCCTACAGGCGGCCCGCGCGGTGTTTGCAAGAATGCATCCGGCGATCTGTTCGTCGACCGATGAATGAACCAGGAGGAAGATTCGCATGCCACACCGTCTCTCATGGCCGGTTTCCGGCCTCGCCCTGCTCGGCGCCCTCGTCGCCTTCCAGGCGCGCGCACAGAGCGATGCCCAGGTCTACGACAACGCGATCGAGCAGGCGGCGCGCGTGTGCCCGGGCCACTCCGCCGAGCACACGCGGCCCGGCATCCGCGCCGTGGGCGTCGGTGCCCTGCGCGTGCTCGCGCAGCGCCGCATCACCATGTGCCCCGATCGCCGCCTCGACGCCGCCACGCCGGTGGTCTGGTATGGCCGCGCGGGCGTCTTCGCGTGGAACCCCGAGGTCAAGGAGGCCGTGGCGCTGGTCGCGTCCAGGGTCGATGCGATGACCCGCAAGGACGAGTTCCCGGCCGACACGCTGGTATGGAGGGCCGACGGCAGCGAGGCCAGGGGCGTGACGGTGCCGATGTTCGAGCGCAGGGCGCGGCCCGCTGGCGGCTGAGGCACGCGGCCAGAGGCCGCGACCGCGCTCAGCGCATCAGACCGTTGCGCTTCATCCAGTCCTGGATCAACGCGGCGATCTGGTCGGAGTTGGTGTCCATCATCGTCATGTGGCTGTTGCCGCGGATGCCGATCTTCGGCAGGTCGATCCATTCGACCTTGCCGCCGCGCGCGTTGAGGTCGTCCGCGAAGGCACGCGAGGCCGGCTGCTGGCGGATCCAGATCTCCTGCTTGTCGACGTTGTCGCCCCAGATGATGAGCATCGGGATGTTCTTGAGGCTGTCGAGCGCGGGGCCGGGTGGCGGCGCGCCCGCGGGCTCGATGGCGATCACGGCGCGCACCTTGTCCGGCGCGGCGAGCGCGGCCTGGAAGCCGAAGTTGCCGGCCTGGCTGTGCACCATGACCACCGCGGGTCCGACCTTCTGGATCTCGGCGTTGTAGGCCGCCAGCGTGGGACCGTCGTTCACGGTCCAGCGCGGCACGAACTGCTTGGCGAACTGGTCGAGGTAGGCGCCGGGGAACTTGCCCTCGGGATAGGCGGTGCGCTTGGCGGGATCGAGGCTGTACGAGCCCTCGGGTCCCATGCGGAAGGTCTCCCAGGCTTCCTTCTTGGTGCGGAAGAAGGGCGGGCCCTTGAAGATTTCGGGATAGCGCGCCCACGAGGCGCGGCCGCGCTCGACCGCGTCCGACACGTACACCGGATGGCCCTGGCGGAAGAAGTACTGCATCCAGCCGGGCTGCCCGTCGGGCTTGGTGTCCCAGGTCACGCCGGTGAGGCCGCCGCCGTGCCACATCAGCAGCGGGTACTTCGCGCGCGTGGGTTCGGGCACGAGGTACTGCACGTACATCTGCTCGACCTCGAAGTCGCCGTTGGGATCGACGCGCGTGGGCTTCGCGCCCTGCGTGAACACGCTCTCGGTGACGGGGTAGCCGTCGAGCGTGACCTGCCGGCCGCCGACGTGGAAGCTGCCGAACTCCTTGAGCACTTGCGCCTGTGCCGGCAGCGCCGCCGCGATGCACACGGCCGCGGCGGTGGCCGCGACTTTCCCGATTCGCTTCATGGTGTCTCCGTTGTCTGTGTCGGAAAAACGGGCGCGGTGAACGCCCGGTGCCGGTCACGCCGAGGCGGGACCGTTCACTTCGTGCGGCGGCGGTCGAGGAAGGCCTGCCGCCAGGGCATGACGCGCACCGAGGCGAACAGGCCGCCTTGCGCGAAGGGGTCGTCGCCGATGAAGCGTTCCGCGTCCGCGCGGTCGTCGGCGTCCACGATGATCAGCGCGCCGATCGCGCGGCCGTGCTCGTCGAGCACCGCGCCGCCGGCCAGCATGCGTTCCTGCCGCTCGCTCAGGTAGTCGAGGTGCGCCGGCTTGAGCGTTTCGCGCAGCGCCTGTGCGTCGGGCTGGTCGAGCGCGAGGATGACGTAGGGCATGCGGCGCTCCGGCTCAGCTCGGCGTGATGCCGGCCTTGGCGATGATCTCGCCCCAGGTCTTCATCTCGCGCGCGATGAAGGCCTGGAACTCCACGGGCGTGCTGCCCACCGGCTCGGCACCGTTCACCGTCAGCGCCTCGCGCGTGGCGCGCGTCTGCAGGGCCTTGCGCACCTCGGTGCTCAGGCGCTCCACGATGGCCGCGTCGGTGCCCGCGGGCGCGAGCACGCCGGTCCAGGCGCTGACGTCGAAGGGCTTGCCCGTGGCCTCGGCGACGGTGCGCACCTCGGGCAGCGAGGGCGAGCGCCGCGCGGTCGATGCGGCCAGCGCGCGCAGCTTGCCCGACTTCACGAGCGGCGCCGCCGCGACCACGTTCGCGAACATCAGGTCGACGTGGCCGCCCATCAGGTCGGCCAGCGCGGGACCGGTGCCCTTGTAGGGCACGTGCGTCATCGTCACGCCCGACTGCAGCGCCAGCAGTTCCATCGAGAGGTGGTCGGCCGTGCCGCTGCCGGTGGAGGCGAAGGACAAACGCTTGGAACGCGCCGCCGCGAGCGCATCGTCGAAGGACTGGATCGACGAGGTGGACGAGGCCACCATGATGAATGGCGACTGCACCGCGAGGCCGATCGGCGCGAAGGCCTTCGCGGTGTCGAAGGGCATGCTCTTCATCATCCACGGGTTGGTGGCATGCGGCACGCTCGCGACCAGCAGCGTGTAGCCGTCGGGTGCCGCCTTGGCCACCAGCTCCGAGCCGATCAAGGTGCTGGCACCGGGCTTGTTGTCGACGAAGAAGGACTGGCCCATCGACTCCGACAGGCCCATCGCGATCGCGCGCGCCACCACGTCGGTGCCGCCACCCGCGGTGAAGGGCACGACCACGCGCACCTGCCGGCTCGGATAGGGTGTCGCGGCGCGCGCCGGCGGCAGGGCGGCGGCGGCGCAGGCGCCGGCCAGGGTGACGATGAATTCGCGGCGGATCATGGGAGTCTCCAGGGATGTTCTGGTGCGCGTGCCTCGGGGCTACGCGTTGAAATGCAGCCGCAGGCCCGGCGCGGGCCAGGGCAGCGAGGCGAGCTGTCCGGTGCCCGACAGCGTGACGTAGGCGGTCTGCATGTCCGGCCCGCCGAAGCAGAGGTTGGTGACGTAGCTGTCGGGGAAGATCACCTGCCGCAGCAGCGCGCCGTCGGGCGCGATGACCGAGACCGCGCCGGTGATCAGCGTGGCGACGCAGATGTTGCCGCCGGCCTCGAGCGCGAGGCTGTCGAAGCGCTGGAAGCCCGGCAAGCCGCAGACGATGCGCCCGCCATGCGGCGAGGGAAAGGGATGCTTGCGCACCACGCCGGGCTCGACGATGTCGAAGGCCCACAGCCGCGCCGTCTCGGTCTCGGCCACGTAGAGCTCGCGCGCATCGGGCGAGAGGCCGATGCCGTTCGGCGACAGCAGCGGATAGGCCACCTCGACGATGCGCGAGCCGTCGGGCAGCGCGTAGTAGACGCCGCCGGAGTCGCGCAGCCGCGCATGCTTCTTGCCGAAGTCGGTGAAGTAGAAGCCGCCGTGCGCATCGAACACGAGGTCGTTGGGCGACGACAGCCGATGGCCATCGCAGTGCGTGTAGAGCAGCGTGTGCTCGCCCGTGCGCAGGTCGAAGCGGCGGATGCTGCCGCCTTCGTAGTCGGCCGCGGGCCCGGTCGAGGTGAAGCGGCCCGGCGCATAGGCGCTGCCGCCGTTGTCGCAGACGTAGAGCGCGCCGTCGGGCCCGATCGCCGCGCCGTTCGGACCGCCGCCGCAGTCGGCGACGACGTGGCGCTCGCCATCGGGCGAGATCCGCACGACGTGGCCCGCGCGCATCTCGACCAGCAGCACCGAGCCGTCGACCAGCGCCACCGGCCCTTCAGGAAATTGCAGACCCTCGGCCAGAATTCTCATGCGTTCCTTCGTGCCGCCTTCGATGCCATGCGGCTCGAAAAGGGCTTGTCTCTCAATGATTCGAGCGCTGAAGATACGTGAGGGGCCGTGGCGGCTCAATCACAATTAACTCATGCGAGAAATGATCAAAAGTCATTGCTCGCGGACGCGAGCCGGGGCGATCGGACGGCGCGTTCAGACGGCGCGGATCCAGCGACCCGACGCGGGGTCCGGCGTCGCCGCTTCGCCGTTCACCAGCACCTGCTCTTGCGTCAGCCGCGATGCGGTCGATGGATCGACGTCGAAGCGGATCCCCATCGCGCGGACCAGCGCCTCGTCCTCGATCGGCAGCTCCCAGGTCAGGAACACCTGCAGGGTGTCGCGCTCCGCGCCGAAGTCCGCGGCATCGAATCCCTTGCCATCGCGCCGGATCACGGCATGCGGCTGGCAGGTGTCGAACAGCATGACCGTGCCGCGCGCGAGCGGAAGGCGCACGCCGGCCGAGGGGAAGTGCACGTCGAGGCCGAGGTCCTCGCCGAGGAAGAGGTTGCAGAAGAGCGCGCCACCGTACTGCGCGCCGTCGTGGTGATAGCGCGCGCCGCGGCAGGCCATCAGTGCCACGTCGGCGTCGCCCGGCAGGCCGGGCAGTCCTCGTGATCGGGCCCAGTCGGCCACCGCCTGCACGCAGCGGCCGTAGTCGGGCCAGCGCGTTCTCGCGCGCGCCAGCGACAGGGGCTCGACGTCGCCGGGCTCGAGCATCAGCTGCGTGCTCGCGTCGCGCCGCCAGTCGGCGAGCAGGCGTGCCGGCGGCTCGGGAATCTCCAGCCGCGACGCGAGCACGACCTCGCTCACGCTGCGGCTGCGCAAGGCATCGCCGTGCCAGAAGCAGGAGGTCAGGCGCTCAGGCATGGCGAGGTGGGAAGGGGACGGGAACCATCGGCCGGCAGTGTAGGGCGCGATGGATTGCGGGGCCGTCCCTTCAGGTCCGCTCGGCGCGCCACCACGCCAGCACGGCGCCGAGCAGCACCCCTACGGCCAGCACCGCGGGCACGGACGCGATCGCACCGCGAAAGGCCTCGGCCGCCGCCGCGCCGCCCGAGGCCAGCGCGCCGAACTGCCCGGCCGCCACGGCGTTGAGCATCTCGCGCGTCACGGGCTCGTCGATGGCGGCCGCGAGCCGCGGCGCCAGCGCCTGCACCAGCACCGCGCCCGGCACGATGGCGCCGAGCGCATCGCCGAGCAGCCGCAGCACGTTGAAGGCGGCCGAGCCGGTGCCGGCCAGCGCGTTCGGCAGGCTGGCCATCGCGAGATAGTCGAGCAGGCCGTAGAGGCAGCCGGCGCCGCTGCCGCAGAGAGCCAGCGCCAGCCATTCGAGCGCGGCGGGACGCGAGAGATCGGTCCACGCCAGATACAACAAGCCCAGGCCGATCGCCATCGCAAGGCAACCGCCGACCAGCACGGGACGCGTGCCGATGCGCACGGCCAGGCGCGAGGCGAGGGCCGGCATCACCATCGCGGGCATCAGCAGCGCGAGCAGGGTGCGGCCCGCATGGTCCGCGTCGTGGCCGCGCGCGGCCTGCTGGTGCAGCGGCACGTAGATGAACATCGCGACCCACACCGTGGTGAACAGCAACGTGAGTAGGCAGGCGAACACGAAGCCGCGGTTGCGCAGCAGGGCGGGTGGCAGCAGCGGCGCCGGATGCCGGCGTTGCGAGCGCGCGAACAGCGACCCCGCGACGAGCGCGAGCGCCAGGCAGGCGAGCACGGCGCTCGCGCCCCACCCACGCTCGGCACCGAGGATGCCGAAGGCCATCGCGGCCGCGATGGTCGTGAAGCCCAGGACCGCGCCCACGAGATCGAAGCGCGTGTGCACCACCCGGCCCGCATGGCCGCGGAAATTCCACAGCGCCAGCACAAGCGCGGCCAGCACCAGCGGCAGATGGATCGCGAGCGCGGCGCGCCAGCCGCCCTGCGCGGTCGCGGCGCCCGACAGCAATGCGCCGAGCGTGAGCCCGACGCCACCACAGCTGCCGAGCCAGCCGAAGGCGCGCTTGCGTTCGGCCTCGCCATGGAACACGGCCGTGAGCGCGGCCGGTCCGCTGGCCGCGAGCAGCGCGCCACCGGCACCCTGGAGGAAGCGCGCGGCCAGCAGCCATTCGGTGCGCGTGGCCAGCACGGCCATCAGCGTGAAGGCGCCGAAGATCGCGCCGCCAGCGATGAAGCTGCGGCGTTGGCCGATGCGGTCGGCGAGCGCGCCGGCCGGCAGCAGGAAGGCGGCGAAGCTCAGCACGAAGAGGTTGAGCACCCATTGCAGCGCGCCGAAGCCGATGCCGAAGGCCGCGCCGATCGGCACCAGCGCCACGCCCGCGGCCGTGATCGACATCGCGATCGCGGCCATCGAGAGGCAGGCGGCGGCCAGGGTGGCGCCACGCGTGGCGGCATCGGCCGGGGCCGGCGTCGGGGTGGTGAGAATGGAGGTCGGCATCGGCGGGCGCATCGTCAAACCGCGCAGGCTACGCATTCGCGGCGGCGGCCGCGATACCGGCGCTGGCACGCCGCGTTGCAGCCGTGGAACGCCGCTCTGCGCCACGCTCGAGGCAAACGCAAGAAAGGCATCGACAGCATGGTGGAAGACCTCAACGACCTGCTCCTGTTCGCCCGCGTGGTCGAGGCGGGCGGCTTCTCGGCGGCTGAGCGCGAGACCGGCACGCCCAAGTCGCGCCTGAGCCGGCGCGTGGGCGCGCTCGAGAAGCAGCTCGGCGTGCGGCTGATCCAGCGTTCGGCGCACCGCTTCCAGGTCACCGACGTGGGCGAGCGCGTCTACCGCCACGCGCGCAGCATGGCCGACGAGGCGCAGGCGGTGCGCGCCACCGTCGACGAGACGCTGGGCGAGCCCGCGGGGCTGGTGCGCATCAGCGCCTCGCCGGTGTCGGGCGAGCTGCTGCTCGGCGGCTGGCTCGGCGAGTTCAGCCTGCGGCATCCGAAGGTGCGCATCACGCTCGACCTGTCGAACCGCTTCGTCGACCTGCTGGGCGAGCGCATCGACCTCGCGATCCGCTATGCGAGCCAGCCGCTGGCCTCGGCCGACATCGTCGCGCGGCCGATCGGCGTGGGGCGCATGGAGCTGGTGGGCGCGCCCTCGCTGCTGGCGGCGCATGGCGAGCCCACCGAGCCGGCCGACCTGCATCGCTTTCCGGCGCTGGGCCAGGGCGGCGGCCCCGACAGCGTGCGGCCCTGGGCGCTGGTCGATGCCGACGGCCGGACGCTGCTGCACCATCCGCAGCCGCTTCTGATCAGCGACAACTACCAGGCCCTGCGCGAGGCCGCGCTGCGCGGCGCGGGCCTGGTGCAGCTGCCGATCGAGGCCTGCCGCGATGCGCTGGCCGACGGCCGGCTGCGCCGCGTGCTGCCGGCCTGGCCCTCGCTGGCCACGCAGGCCTACGTGCTGTACCCGAGCCGCAAGGGCATGAGTTCCGCGGTGCGCGCGGTGCTGGCCTTGCTCGAGACGAAGTACCGCGAACTCGAGCCGCCCGGCGCGGGTTGACGAGAGCGCGCGCCGCGGCCGATGGCGTTGCAGCGGCGGCAACGCCCCGTTGCGCCCGCACGGCTCGTGCGACGCGCCGCGCGGCCCTACCTTCGAAGCTTCCTTGTCATCCCTCTTCGCGGAGAAAGAAGCTTCCTCATGAACACACAAAACCAGAAGATCGCCGTCGTCTCCGGCGGCTCGCGCGGCATCGGCGCCGCCGTGGCGCGCCGCCTCGCGCGCGACGGCATCACCGTCGCGCTGCTGCACCGGAGCAATGCCGCCGCGGCCGAGGCCGTGGTGCGCGGCATCGTGGCCGAGGGCGGCCGCGCTTCCGCCTTCCAGGCCGACGTCACCGACGAGGCCGCGGCGAACGCCGCCGTGGCCGCCATCGCCGAGGCCTACGGCCACATCGACATCCTCGTGCATGCGGCCGGCACCTTCGTCGCGGCGCCGGTAGGCGAGCTCACGCGCGCCATGTTCGTCGAGCAGATGGACACCCATGCGTGGAGCACCATCGTGCTGACGCAGGCCGTGCTGCCGCACATCCCGAAGGCGGGCGGCGCCATCGTCAACGTGTCGACCGACCTGGTCCACATCCCCGGCGGCGGCACCGCGCTGTATTCCGCGGCCAAGGGCGCGGTCGAGGTGCTGACCAAGGGCTTCGCGATGGAGCTCGGCGCACGCAACATCCGCGTCAACGCGGTGGCGCCCGCCATCACGCGCACCGACATGACCTCGGGCATCCCCGCCGATCACTTGCGCGAGGAGACCGCGCTCACGCCGCTGGGCCGGCTGGCCGAGCCCGAGGACATCGCCGACGTGGTGGCGTTCCTCGCGTCGAACGATGCGCGCTGGGTGACGGGGCGCACGGTGCTGACGGACGGCGGGCGGATCTAGGTCAGCCCGGGGAGGTTGCGAGCGTCAGCGCCGATACCGCGCGCTACCTGCGCCGGTCAAAGCAATTCGCCGTTGACGCTGTGCGCTTCGATCACCCACCCGCTGTCCGTGGCGAGCGGAGAGGCCGCGCCTTGCGCTTGCACCTGATCGCCGGGCTTCAGCTGCAAGCGCTCCATTCCTTGCGGACGGAGGTGAACGAAATCGCCGCTGTCCAGAACGACGCCGTTGGCGGCGCCATGCCTGGCGAAGTTCAGGCGCACGACCTTGCCGCGCACCTGCGTCGGTCGTGCAGCCGCTTCGGTCGCGCGACCGTCGACGGCCGCCAGTCGCTCGAAGTGGTAGACCACGTGTTCGCCGTCGCCCTTCGGCGATGGTTTGGATTCGCGGCCTTCGACGACCAGTGCCTGGTCGCGACGAAGGCTCAGCAACAGTGCGACGCTTCCGCAGTCGTGGGGATCGACCACGAACTGCGTGGCGATGCCTTCGGTGTCGATCAACAGCCCTTCGATGCCGCCTTTGGGGCTGTAGAGCAGGTGCTGGAAGCGGCCCTCCACGGACCAGATGTCGTCGTGCTCGGCGGAATGATGATGTGGCATTTGGAGGTTCTCTCGGAAGCTTTGCGGTGGTGGGAAGTTGCGGCATGCGCTGCCGCCTTTTCGTCAGTAGCGCGCAACATGCCAGCACCGGAATCCTTTGAAATCAACGACTTGCGATCGCCGCCGCGGCGACGTCCGGATGATTTGGGGACAGCGGGCGTCTGCTTCCCGGACACCTCGTCGTTCGAGGCTGTGGATTGGTCACCGCGTGACGCACCGGACACATCCGCTGGCGGCGAATACGCTTTCAATCCAAGTTGGTGCAGATTCGAACCTTATCCCTACAGTTTTCATTACTTTGGTGCATAACCTTGAACCATTCGTGCATGAGAATGCATGATTTTGGTCAGAACGCACCTTTTTGGAGATAGAGGAATGAAGCACGCCAGCGCCCAAGACTTCCTCGCCCATGTGGCTCAGCGCAATCCCGGGCAGCCCGAATACCTGCAGGCCGTGACCGAGGTCATCCAGAGCCTGTGGCCCTTCATCGCACAGCATCCGCGCTACCAGGCGCAGGCCCTGCTGGAGCGGCTGGTGGAGCCCGAGCGCGTGATCACCTTCCGTGTCTGCTGGACCGACGACCACGGCGACGTGCAGGTCAACCGCGGCTACCGCATCCAGCACAGCCTGGCCATCGGCCCGTACAAGGGCGGCCTGCGTTTCCATCCGTCGGTGAACCTGTCGATCCTGAAGTTCCTGGCCTTCGAGCAGACCTTCAAGAACGCGCTGACCACGCTGCCGATGGGCGGCGGCAAGGGCGGCTCCGACTTCGACCCCAAGGGCCGCAGCCAGGGCGAGGTCATGCGCTTCTGCCAGGCCTTCGCCATCGAGCTGTTCCGCCACGTGGGCGCCTACACCGACGTGCCCGCGGGCGACATCGGCGTGGGCGGCCGCGAGGTGGGCTACCTCACCGGCATGGTCAAGAAGCTCACCAACCGCGCCGACTGCGTGTTCACCGGCAAGGGCCTCTCGTTCGGCGGCTCGCTGATCCGGCCCGAGGCCACGGGCTACGGCAACGTCTATTTCGCGCAGGAGATGCTGCAGACGCGCGGGCGCAGCTTCGAGGGCCTGCGCGTGTCGGTCTCGGGCGCGGGCAACGTCGCCCAGTACACGATCGAGAAGGCCATGGCGCTCGGGGCGAAGGTGGTTACGGTGTCCGACTCGAGCGGCACGGTGGTCGACGAGTCGGGCTTCACCGCCGAGAAGCTCGCGGTGCTGATGGACGTGAAGAACCATCACTACGGCCGCGTGAGCGACTACGCCGAGCGCGTCGGCGCGAAGTTCGTCGCCGATGCCACGCCGTGGCACGTGCCGGTGGACGTGGCGCTGCCCAGCGCGACCCAGAACGAGCTCGACGTCGAGGATGCGAAGACGCTGGTGAAGAACGGCGTGGTCTGCGTGGCCGAGGGCGCGAACATGCCGTCCACCATCGAGGCGGTCAAGGTGTTCGAGGCGGCCGACGTGCTGTATGCGCCCGGCAAGGCCAGCAATGCCGGCGGCGTCGCCACCTCGGGCCTGGAGATGAGCCAGAACGCCGTGCGCCTGTCATGGCCGCGCGAAGAGGTCGATGCGCGCCTGCTGCAGATCATGCGCAGCATCCACGAGGCCTGCCTGGCTCATGGGCGCCGCGAGGACGGCCGCGTGAGCTATGTTGACGGCGCGAACGTGGCGGGCTTCGTCAAGGTGGCGGATGCGATGCTGGCGCAGGGCGTGGTTTGAGTGGAAGGGTCGAGGGACTTCATCCAGTTCAGAATCGATCCTTCATGTTCACGGAAGGACCACTCCGATGAAGTTCTCGACCCGAGTCAAACCCATCAGCTATCTCAAGGACCACGCGACGGATATCGTCAAGGAGATCTCGGACAGCCGCGAAGCGCTGCTGATCACTCAAGACGGGGAAGCGAAGCTCGTGGTGATGGATGTCCGCAGCCATGAGGAACGCGAAAAGACGAGCGCGTTGCTGAAGCTCCTGGCATTGGGACATCGCGAGATCGAGCAAGGGCGGTTTCGCGATGCCGACGAAGTGTTCGCCGATCTGGCTGGAGACAACCAAGGACAAGGCCTCCTTTCGTGAGCCCTCGAAGTTTGGCCGTGCTTGTCGATCGGAACGCTGCGCCGTTGGACTATCAAGTCTTCAAAGCACCGGCGAACCTGTAGCTGCCGAGCACCAGCCCCGACGGCGTCGTCTTGCTGCCCACCAGCTCGAAGGCGCGCGCCGGCAAACCCTGCGCGAAAAGGCGCTTGCCGGTGCCCAGCAGCACCGGATAGACGATCAGCATCATCTCGTCGACCAGCCCGTGCTCGAGCAGCGCCGATGTCAGCGTCGAGCTGCCCCAGAGCACGAGGTCTGGGCCGGCGCTCGACTTGAGGCGGCCGACGCTCTCGGCGATGTCCGGTCCGAGGCCCTCGAACGGGCCCCAGGCCAGGCTGTCGGGGCGATGCGTCACGACGTACTTGGTCGCCGCATTCAGGCCGTCCGCCATCGGCCCGCCCGGTGCCTTGGGCCAGTAGTCCGACCACAGGTCGTAGGTGCGGCGGCCCAGCAGCAGGTCGAAGCGTTCGCCGTGCGCGGCGAGGACCTCGTCGCGGCCTTCGGGCGTGCGGTAAGGCGCGGTCCAGTCGCCGTGCGGGAAGCCGTCCTCGCCGGAGGACTGGATCACGCCGTCGAGCGATACGTGTTCCATGATCTTGAGCTTTCTCATGCGGGTCTCCGTTCTGTGTGTTGGAGGTTCGGATCTGCCGTGTCGCCTTGGATTCGCGCGTGTTGTGGATGGTAGGTCACTCCGGCGGGCTGGTACCGATGCCTCCCGTGGCGCCGCGAGCGCGCATCGTTGGGGGCTGTACCTGCGAGACGAAAACAGGGGAAGTCGTCCTCACCATGGCGAGTGCGAGGGAGCTCGGCGGCCAAATCGATCCGGTATCGACGCCGTCGCATCCGTCACTGCGAGGCAGTGACGCCGGTGTCCTTGACGATCTGCTCGTACTTCTTCATCTCGGTGTCGATGAATGAACGAAACGCGCCGCCCTGCATGGGTGTCGGGGTCAGCCCCTGGTCTTCGAGGCCTTTCACCATGGCCGGGTCCGCCAACTCCTGCATCACATCCGCTGCGATGGAGTTCGCGATTGCGGAGGGCATCGCCTTCGGGCCGAACACGCCGAACCAGTTGGTGAGCTGAAGATTCGGCATGCCCAGTTCGGTGGTGGTCGGTACATCCGGCAGCAGCTTCTCTCTTGCCGGCCCCGCGACCGCCAAAGGCTTGAGCCTGCCTGCACGGATTTGCTGCAGCAACGGTGGCGTCGTCGCCCAGAACAGATCGATCTGCCCGCCGATCAGGTCGGCGACGGCAAGCCCCGTTCCTCGATAGGGCACGTGGGTGAGCTGCATGCCGGTCTGGCGTGCAAGCAGTTCGCCGGCGATGTGCTGTTGGCCACCGGTCCCCGGCGATCCGTACGAGATCGACTGGCCGCTCCCCTTGCGCGCAATCAGTTCCTTCATGCTGCCGATCGGCGATTTGGGGCCGGCGGCGAGCACGAGGGGAGCCGAGGCGATCAGCGCGATGGGCGTAAGGTCCGTGATGGGGTCGTAGCGCATGTTCTTGAACACGAGCTTGTTCATTGAGACCTCGGGCGTGTAGCCCAGCAGCAAGGTGTAGCCATCGGGCTTCGCGCGCGAGACGGCCTCCGCGCCGATCATGCCGCTCGCACCGGTCCTGTTTTCCACCACCACCTGCTGACCCCATCTGGCGCTCAGCCGGGCGCCCAGCAGCCGCGCGATGATGTCTGTCGAACCCCCTGGCGCGTAGGCCACAACCAACTTGACAGGGTTGTCGGGGAATGCAGCCGTGGAAGCCGCAGAAAGCGTTGCGACGAACACGCCGCAGACAAGAGACTTGATGGACATGGCAGCGCTCCGGGCAGGATGGACGAACTAGGACAGGCGGATCAGGAGGACTTGCGTTTCCTTCGGCAGGTCGCGGTCCGATAGGCGGGCGCGCAACGCGGCGACGGGTTCCTGGCCGGTAAAGGTGGTGCCTTCGACCAGGTCGTATGCCACCTTCGGCGCATGGGCATCGAGGTACTCTGCCGCGGCCCGCGCGTCTTCGCACAGCAGGACGTAGCGGTCAGGGCCGGCGCTGAACTGCAGCGAGCCCGGGCGGGCTGTTGCCGCATCCGTCAGCGCGAAGGATTCGAAATCCGAGAACAATGCCGCGAGCATCGCGAAGGCCTGCGCGGCAGGGCGCGGATTGAAGCGCCTGTCGATGAACGCGTGGCGCGGAAAGTAGCCTCGGTCCACGTCCATGAATGTGTCGAAGACATAGCGGATGGACGGCGAAAGCTTCGAGAGAATCATCGATTGCGCCACCTTTGCCACATTGCCACGGTCGTCGGTGCGCGCGATCGCCAAGCTCGTTCCAGACAGCTTGAGCGATACCAGCACCTGACATCGCGTGCGCTCGACGAACCGGTTCAAGGCACGGACGTTCGCGGCAAGATCCTGCTCGGCCTCGAGCCGCACGGTGATGCCGTCGAACTCCCCGGCCGAGCGACCCGCTGCCAGCCGCTCGGCATGCGCGTCGAGTTCGTCGAGCGAAAAGCCGGCGTGGACGAAATGACTGAAGTGCTTGCCGTCGTAGTGCGAGCCGTCGTAGGTCAGGATCTTGGACAGATAGAGCTTTCGTCCGGTGGCCTCGCGAAATGCGCGCCACTCGTCCTTGCGGCGCGAGAAGTTGTCGAGCGTGATGTTGACTTCGAATGCGTCGACGCCGCAGCCTTCGACGTCGGCTTCGGCCAGCGCATCGGTTTTCGGGAGCTTCAACGTGGAAACGATGTAGCGGTGGCCCAGCTTCGCCATGAGCCGCATGCGTTCCCGCGATTCCGGCTCCGCCAGGTCGAGATCCGGCACCTTTGCCAGGCGTGCGCCCATCTCCCAAAGCGCGAGCAGGGGATAGTCATTGCGCGCCCATTTGCGGCCGAACTCCTGCACCCCGCCGGTGGCCGTGATCTGCATCGACTCGGCCCATGGATGTCGCAGCTCGACGCCCACGCCATCGAAGGTCGAAGTCTTTGGATGTGCCAGGTAGCGCATGGGCATCCGTGCGGCGGGTGCGCCGAGGGCCGACTGCCGGCCCATGGTGCGGACCGAGTAAGCCACGTGGCCCGTCTCGAAGACATCGACGACAAAGTAGCCGAACTTTTCCACATCGCCCCGGCCGAACTCGTAACCCGGCGACACCTTGTAGAACTCGGTGAAATCGTGCCGCAGGAATGCGGTCGAGGGCAGCATGTAGAACTCGGCGTTACCGGTCCTGTCGTACCAGAAGTTGTGGACGTGCCCGGCGAACACGCCTTCGACATGCGGCCGCTTCATCTGCGCCAACAGCCAGCTCCGGGCCGGTTCGTCCACGTTGTCGTAGTTGCCGCGTTCGTCCTCCTTGTAGATGAACGGGGGGTAGTGCATGAACAGGAACACCCGCTTGTCGTCCGCACCATCCATCTGCGCCTCGAACCACTGCTTCTGCGCCTGCTCCTGAGGCAGGCCCGAATTGAGCAACAGCGAGTTCAAGAAGACGAAGCGAAGGTTCTCGCGGTCGAAGGCGTGGTAGTCGGCTCCGAAGGCGCCACGGTAGATGTCGAGGTAGTCGCCGCACACCTGGTCAGCGGGCATCCAGTCGACGCGCTTGTCGCCAACGTCGTGATTGCCCGGTACCAGATGCAAGGGCACCTTGAGGGGGGAGGCGATGGCCTTGAATTGCGCGACCGCATCGCCGAACGTCGGCAGCGAGGGCACGGGATGGACGATGTCGCCCAAGTGAACGACGAAGGCTGGTGCCGGCGACATGGCAGCGAGGTCCTGAAACACGTGGCGCGCGCGCTCGTTGGCCAGCTGATTCGTGTGATACGGGGAGCTGGAAGCGTCGTCGCGTTCGTTCACATGGGTATCCGCAACGACGGCGAAGGAGAACAGCAGCGAGCCGTGGTCCTTGAGCGCTGGCCGTGTGATCATTTTTCCTGCCTTTCGTTTGAGTTCCACATAGTTGAACGATATGTGTTTTAAGACCATTTAATGGAACGAAATTATGAAAACGTGTCGATAAAATGTCAACATGGCATCTCAACAACCCGCCAAGCGGGATCTCCCTGGTCCGGAATTCCTCGGCGACGAAGCGTTGGCCAACCATCCGCAGTTCGCGTCTACGCTGGCTTCGGGGTTGGCGGTGCTTGGCTGCTTTGCGGGTGGGGCGCTGACCCTCGGCAACAAGGACATCGCTGACAAGTTGGGACTGACGCGCCCCACCGTCTCGCGGCTCGCCTTCACGCTCATGGGGTTGGGGTATCTGCGAAAGGACTCGCAGACAGGCAAGTACTCGCTCGGGCCTGCGGTGCTGTCGCTGGGCTATCCGCTGCTGTCGCAGTTGATGATCCGGCGGGTGGCCGCGCCCGAGATGCTGGAGCTCGCGCGCTATGTGCGGGGTCCTGTGTCTGTGGGGACACGGGATCGACTACAGGTCGTCTACGTCGAAACGGTTCAAGGGTTGGACACCAACTCGACCCGTCCCGATATCGGCTCCACGCGTCCGATCTTGCGCACGGCGATGGGCAGGGCGCTGCTCTTCGCGCTTGATCCGCAAGAACGCGCCTTGGTTCTGAAGCGGCTCGAGGAATCGCAGCCTGAAGACTGGACTGCGTTCTCGCAAGCAGCGGCGCAGGCCCAGGAGCAAATCGCCGCGCGAGACTTCTGCGTGGTGTCGGGCGACTGGCAACCCACGCTCGCTGCGGTGGGAGTCCCGATGCGCATGCCCGTCAATGGAATGGCACTGGCCTTCAACCTGACCGTGCCGTCCTACTCCACGGATATCGACCAGCTCGAAAGGAGCTTGGGCCCCCGCCTGGTGGATCTGGTCCGCAGCGTCGAGTTCAAGCTCGGATCGCTCGAGGCGCGGTAGCCCGCTTGTCCGGTTGCGAGCCGTCAGAAACGCTACGAACTCCGAAGAGGAATTCCCGGAGCCATGCTCCCATGGCGATGGGTCCGGTGAATGTCAGGGTCGAGCGTGGCGATGCGCCGCCTTCCAGAACGCCTCGACCGCCTTGCCCATCAGCTCGCGCCCGCGGTACAGCCGCACCTGCAGCGGCACGACCCATTCCTCGCCACCGGCCGGCACCAGCGTGCCCGCCGCGATGTCCTCGTCGACCAAGGTCCTCGGCAGCCACGCAATCCCCCGCCCATCGAGCGCCATGGTCCGCAGCACCGAGGCCAGGTGCGCGGTGAACACCACCTTCGGTGCCAGCGCATCGAGCCTGCGACCCAGCACGGCCTGCGCGATCCGTCCCAGTCCCGATTCCTGGCTGTAGGCGAGCAGCGGCACGGGCGTGGCGGGGCTCTTGCCCAGCACGTGCCGCGCGCGGCCCCTGGCACCGGGCGCGCTGACCGGCACCAGCGCATCGGCACCGACCTGCGTCGACAGCGCTCCCGAGTGATCGAGCGAGTTCGCGGCCTCGGGATGCGCATGGCTCAACACGAACTGCACCTTGCCTTGCGACAGCAGCAGCTCGCAGCGCGGCAGCAGGTCCGACATGAGCTGCACCGGGCCCAGCGCCACGCGCGACTCGAGCGTGCGCAGCCAGCGCGGCAGGAAGGTGAACGAGAGCGCATGCGTGGCGGCGAGCCGCAGGGTCGCGGCATCGGCTTCGTTGACGGCGCGCGCATCGGCCGGAATGCGGTCGACGCGCGCGCGCAGTTCGCGCGCGACCGTGCCGAACCATTCGCCCGCGGGCGTGAGCGTGGCGGGCTGGCCGCTGCGGTCGAACAGCTCGGTGCCCAGCCATTCCTCGAGCGCGCGCACGCGGCGGCTGAAGGCCGGCTGGGTCAGGTGGCGCTCCTCGGCCGCGCGCGAGAAGTTGCCCGTTTCGGCCAGCACCAGGAAGTCGTCGAGCCAGAGGAAATTCATGGCGGTGCTTTCAAGGCATCGAAGTCTAGAAAAAGGGCATTGGCCGGATCGGCGCCGCGCGGCCACCATCGGGTCTTCCTCAGCTCCTGGAGACCTCCCGTGAAGATCGTCAAGATCCGCGAACAGACCCTTCCGATCAGTTCGCCCATCCGCAATGCGTACATCGACTTTAGCAAGATGACCCTGAGCCTCGTGGCGGTGATCACCGACGTGATCCGCGACGGCAAGCCGGTGGTCGGCTACGGCTTCAATTCGAACGGCCGCTACGGCCAGGGCACGCTGATGCGCGAGCGCTTCATTCCGCGCATCCTCGAAGCCGAGCCCGACACGCTGCTCGACGCGAGCGGCCGCAACCTCGATCCGCACAAGGTGTGGGACACGATGTTCAAGAACGAGAAGCCCGGCGGCCACGGCGAGCGTTCGGTGGCCATCGGCACCATCGACATGGCGGTGTGGGACGCGGTGGCGAAGATCGAGGGCAAGCCCCTGTTCCAGCTGCTGGCCGAGCGCTACGGCAACGGCACGCCGAACCCGAAGGTCTTCGTCTACGCGGCCGGCGGCTACTACTACCCGGGCCAGGACCACGGCAAGCTCAAGGACGAGATGCGCAGCTACATCGACCGCGGCTACACGGTGGTCAAGAAGAAGATCGGCGGCGACTCGCTCGACGAGGACCTGCGTCGCATCGACTCGATCTTGAGCGTGCTGCAGGACGGTCAGAAGCTCTGCGTGGATGCGAACGGCCGCTTCGACCTCGACACGGCGATCGCCTATGCCAAGGCGCTGTCGCAGTACGACCTCTTCTGGTATGAGGAAGCCGGCGACCCGCTCGACTTCGAGCTGCAAGCCACGCTGCGCAACTACTACGCCAACCCGATGGCCACGGGCGAGAACCTGTTCTCGATGCAGGACGCGCGCAACCTGATCCGTCATGGCGGCATGCGGCCCGACCGCGACTGGCTGCAGTTCGACTGCGCGCTCAGCTACGGCCTGGTCGAGTACCTGCGCACGCTCGACATGCTCGAGCAGCACGGCTGGTCGGCGAGCCGCTGCATCCCGCATGGCGGCCACCAGATGTCGCTCAACATCGCGGCTGGGCTGGGGCTCGGCGGCAACGAGTCCTACCCCGACCTGTTCCAGCCCTTCGGCGGCTTTCCCGATGGCGTGAAGGTGGAGAACGGCCACGTCACGCTGCCGCCGCTGCCGGGCATCGGCTTCGAGGGCAAGGCCGACCTGTACGCGCGGATGCGGGCGCTGTCGGATTGAGTGTCGGACCGAGGGGGCGATCGAGCGCGCGGCCCGTGCGTCCGCTATATTCCGCCGGCCCCATCGCGGCCGGCGGGAGCGCAAGCCGTTGCGTCTCGCAACCCCTCAGGAGATCGAAGTGCATCCAAAGTTTTGCGGCCTCGTGGCCATCGTCGTGGCGTTGTCGGGCTGCAGCCTGTGGCCGAAGTCCGGTTCGTCCAAGGATGCGCCGAAGGCCGCGGCACCGAGCGAGACCTACCACTCGGACCGGCCCAAGTCCTTCACCAACACCGCGGGCGTGTCGGTGCCCGAAAACCTGATGCTGCTGTGCCAGTACCGCGTGGGCAAGACGCTGGCCGAACAGGACGAGAAGAACCGGCAGTCGACCACGCCGCAGCGGCTCGAGTACGGAACGGGCGCGAGCGCGCCTCTGAAAGCTTGTTTGTCGGCCTACGGTTATTTGGAGCGCTGAGCGCGGGTCTCATCCCGCGCCGGGGCGCAGTTCGGCCGGTGTATCCGACAGCTCGCCGACCAGGAAGTCCCTGAAGCTTTCGGCCGCCGGCGACAGTGCGCGGGCACGCGCGCAGAACAGCGACAGGTGGCGGTCCACCGTCGGTGAAGTCAGCGGCCGCGACACCAGGCCGAAGGATTCGAGCATCGGCAGCACGCGGCTGGGCTGGGCCGTGATGCCGAAGCCGCCGCGCACCATGCCGAGCGCGGTGGTGATGAACGACACCTCGTGCGCCGGATGCAGCGCCAGCGCATCCGAGTGCTTGAACAGATCGGCCTGCAGCCGGTTCGTGAAGTCGGGCGTGAGGCTCACGAACGGATGCTGCAGCGCTTGCGCCCAGCTCACGCGGGTGCGCGCGGCCAGCGGATGGTCGCCCGGGCACACCAGCCGGATGCGATCGCGCATCAGGCTCTGCTGCAGCAGTTCGGGCGGCGTCGGGCGCTGCGGCGCAATGCCCAAGTCGGCCTCGCCACTCACGACTCGCGCGGTGGCCTGCTGGTTCAGCGAATCGAGCACGTAGACCGCGATCGCCGGATACCGGCGGCGGTAGCGATGGATCATTTCGGGCAGCGTCGTCGCGGCATAGAGCGGCGTGCAGGCGATGCGCACCGTGCCGCGCTTCTTCTGCTCGAGGTCCTGCGTGCTCTCGAGCGCGCGCGAGAGATCGTCGAGCACCTGTCGCGCGAGCGGATAGAACTCGCTGCCCGCCAGCGCGAGGGCGGTCGACCGCGTCGTGCGGTCGAACAGTCGCACCCCCACGTTGCGTTCGAGATCGCGGATCAGCAGGCTCAGCGCCGAAGGCGTGAGATGGAGCCGGCGCGCCGCCGCGGCAAAGCTGCCGGCATCGGCGATGGCGACGAAGGCGCGCAACTGGCGCAGGGACACGTTTCCGATATTCATAAGACAAGCTCAACAGGGCCTAAAAAAGTCTAGCTTGTCTTAGCAATAGCCGCTACCTACGATGCCCTTCATCCGAGACAAACACGAAGCGATTCCACGATGCTGCGATTCGATCCCAACCTGCGGTGGCTGTTCACCGAATACCCGATGCTCGAGCGTTACGAGGCGGCCGCCCGGGCCGGCTTCCGCGGCGTCGAGGTGGCTTTCCCCTACGAGTACCCGGCGCGCGAGATCGCGACGCGGCTCGAGGCCAACGGGCTTGCGCTGGTGCAGATCCTCTCGCCCTTCGACTGGGACGCCGGCGAACGTGGCTACGCGGCGCTGCCGGGACTCGAGGCGCGCTTCCGGCAGAGCATCCACACCGCGATCGACTATGCGGCGCAGGTGGGCGGTCCGATGATCCACGTGATGCCCGGCAACATCGGGCCGGACATGGACCGCGCCCGCTGCATGGACCTGTTCCAGGAGAACATCGCCTGGGCCGCCGACCAGGCCCGCGCCAGCGGGCTCACGCTGATCCTCGAGCCCTGCTGCCGCGCGCGCTTTCCCGACTTCCTCTATCACCGCATCGAGGAGGGCGTGGCGGTGGTCGAGGCGCTGGGTCGCGGCAACGTGAAGCTGTGCTTCGACACCTTCCACATCCAGACGGAGCAAGGTGCCATCGCCGAACGCCTGAAGGCCGCATGGCCTCACATCGGGCACATCCAGGTCGGCAGCGTGCCGGGCCGCAACGAACCGGGCACCGGCGAGATCCGTTTTCCCTACCTGTTCGAACTGATCGAGCAGATGGGTTGGGAGGGATGGATCGGCTGCGAGTACGCGCCTTCGGGCCACACGCTCGACACGTTGCAATGGGCCGCCGATCACGGCATCCGCGATCCGCGCACGCCAGCGGCCGCGCACTGAACAACACCACCCACGAGGAGACGACCGCGATGCTCAGCGCCGCCGACAACGACATGCTCACCCGCACCGGGGCCCAGACACCGATGGGCCAGTTCTTCCGCCGCTTCTGGCAGCCCGTGGCGCTGTCCCGCGAACTGCCGGAGCGCGACGGCGCGCCGATGCGCGTGAACATCATGGGCGAGAGGCTGGTGGCCTTCCGCAACAGCGAGGGCGTGGTCGGACTGGTCGACGCGCGCTGCCCGCACCGCGGCGCGGACCTGTACTTCGGGCGCAACGAGAACTGCGCGATCCGCTGCGTGTTCCATGGCTGGCAGTTCGACCTGCGGGGGCGCCCGGTGGAGCTGCCCAACGTGCCGCCCGGCGCGAGCTACCACCAGACGCTGCGGCTCAAGGCCTATCCGACGCGCGAGCACGGCGGTGTGGTCTGGGCCTACATGGGACCCGATCCCTGGGGGCGCGAATTGCCCGACGTGCCACAGCTCGAGTTCGCGGCCTTGCCGGAGTCGCACCGCTACGTCACCAAGAAGCTGCAGGAATGCAATTGGGCGCAATCGATCGAGGGCGCGCTCGACACCTCGCACTTCTCGTTCCTGCACATGCCGGCACCGGGCGTGCCCTCGAACGCGAACCCCGATGCGCCGGCCGACGAGAAGCGCCTGCGCTGGATCCGCGAGGACCCGCTGCCGCTGTTCTCGATCCTCGAGCACGAGGTCGGCTTCGTCGTGGGTGGCGCGCGGCGCGCCGACGATGGCGTGCGCTACTGGCGCAGCGCGCAGTTCGCGCTGCCCTCGCACAGCACCACGCCCTCCACGCTGCCCGGCGAGACCCACTTCGGCTACACCTGGGTGCCGATCGACGACGAGAACTGCTGGATCTACACCTATGCGTGGAACCCGGATCGCCCGCTCGGCGAGGAGGAGGTCGCAAAGTTCAAGGAAGGCCACGGCGTGATCGCGGAGGTGGATGCGGACTTCATCCCGATCCGCAACCGCGCCAACGAATACCTGATCGACCGCGTCCACCAGAAGCACATCAGCTTCACCGGCGTGCGCGGCGTGGCCGAGCAGGACGCGATGATCCAGGACAGCCAGGGCCGCATCGCGGATCGCACGCAGGAGCACCTCTCGGCCTCCGATGCCGCCGTGGTGCGCTTTCGCCGCACCGTGCTCACGGGCGCGAAGGCACTGGCGCGCGGCATCGAACCCGAGGCGCCGCTGCGGCACGAGGCCTACCGTCTGCGTTCGGGAAGCTGGTTCGCTTCCGAGGGCGTGTCCTTCGAGCAGGTGATGCTCGAGCGCTTCGGCGACACCGTCGGCCGCATCGCGGCGGCGCCGGGCGCACCGAGCGCCGAGGAGGCCACCAGCGCGCGCTAGCTTTTTCCGCTTCCCCGTTCCCGACAAGAAATCCTGGAGACAAGACACGATGAACCCGATGAAGAAGTTCCGCTGGCCCGCCGCGCTGGCGCTCGCAGCCTGTGCGCTGCTCGGTGCCGCCACCGTCCATGCGAGCGCCTACCCGTCCAAACCCATCAAGCTGATCATTCCCTACGCGGTCGGCGGCTCGACCGACCAGACGGGGCGGCTCATGGCCAAGTCGCTGTCCGAACGGCTCGGCCAGGCCGTGGTGGTCGAGAACCGCGCGGGCGCCGGCGGCACCCTGGGCCAGGACTTCGTGGCCAAGGCGTCGGCCGACGGCTACACGCTGCTGTTCAGCGCCGCGGGCCCGCTCACGGTGACGCCGCACACCTATGCGAAGCTGAGCTACGACCCGGTCAAGTCCTTCGAGCCGATCGCGCTGGTGGCCACGCAACCGCTGCTGCTGGCCGTGAAGCCGGGCCTCAAGGCCGACAGCGTGGCCGAGTTGATCGCGCAGGCCAAGGCCAACCCCGGCAAGCTGTCGTACGGATCCTTCGGCAACGGCAGTGCCGCGCACCTGGCCGGGGAGTACTTCAAGACGCTGACCGGCGTGGACATGGTGCACGTGCCCTACAAGGGCAGCGGGCCCGCGCTGGTCGACCTGGTGGCTGGGCAGATCGACCTGATGTTCGACGTCTTCAGCACCTCGGCGCCGCTGGTCAGGGCCGGCAAGCTGCGCGCGCTCGCGATCACCTCCACCGAGCGCTCGCCGCAGTTCCCGCAGGTGCCAACCATGCAGCAAGCCGGCGTCGCGGGCTTCGAGGCCGGCACCTGGTTCGGGCTGCTGGCGCCGGCCGGCACGCCGCGGCCCGTCATCGACAAGCTCTCGGCCGCGGTCAACGCGGCGCTCGGCGAGAAGGAACTGCAGGAGACGCTGGCCTCGCAAGGCGCGAGCGTGCGCGGCGGCACGCCCGAGCAGTTCAGGAGCTACTTCCTGGCCGAGTACGACAAGTGGGGGCGCATCGTGAAGTCGGCCGGCGTCACGGCCGACTGAGCGCGACCCTTCTTCCGTTTTTCTTCCACCCGCCCCTCGTCAGGGGGCCGCTTTCCGTCATGAAACTTCTGAGCTATTCCCACCAGGGACGGGCGCGCTGGGGCGCGCTCGTCGATGAACGCATCGTCGACCTGCAGGCCGCGTCGCAGGGGCGCTGCCCCACGCTGCGCAGCGCGCTTGCCCAACTGGACCTGCCCGCGATCGAGGCCTTGGCCCGGAGTGCCGTCCCGGGCGTCGCGCTCGGCGAGGTGACGCTGCTGCCGGTCGTGCCCGACGCGCCGCGCATCTTCTGCATCGGCCTCAACTACGAGGAGCACCGCGTCGAGGCGCGACGCGAGAAGACCGGCCAGCCGACCGTGTTCCTGCGCGTGGCGTCCTCCCAGGTCGGCCACGGCCAGCCGATCGTGCTGCCGCGCGAATCTACCTGTCTCGACTACGAGGGCGAGATCGCGATCGTCATCGGCCGCGGCGGCCGGCGCATCCGCGAGCAGGATGCCTGGGCGCACGTGGCCGGCTATGCGCCCTACAACGATGCCTCGGTGCGCGACTGGCAGGCTCACACCACGCAGTGGACGCCGGGCAAGAACTTTCCCGCCACGGGCGGCTTCGGGCCCTGGATGGTCACGCGCAGCGAGATCGCCGATGGCCAGGAACTGGGTCTGGCCACGCGGCTCAACGGCGAGGTGGTGCAGCAGGCGACGACCGCGCAGCTGATCTTCCCGATGCCCACCCTGATCGCCTACATCTCGACCTTCACCGCGCTCGAGCCGGGCGACGTGATCGTGACCGGCACGCCCGGCGGCGTGGGCTTCAAGCGCCAGCCGCCGCTGTACCTGCGCGCGGGCGACGTGGTGGAGATCGAAGTGGAGGGCGTGGGCATCCTGTCGAACGCCGTGCAAGCCGAATGACCGACACAAGGCCGATCGAGGCGCGCATCGCCGTGCGCGCGAGCGTGGCGCCCGACATCTGCGCCCTCGAGATCGAGGCGCGCGACGGCACGCCGCTGCCGGCTTTCGATGCCGGGGCACACATCGACGTGCATGTCGATGGCTTCGTGCGGCAGTACTCGCTGCTCGGCGCACCGTGCGCAGCGCCCGCGCGCTATCGCATCGCGGTGCTGAAGACCGCCGCCTCGCGCGGCGGCTCCGAAGCGGTGCACGCCCGGCTGCACGCGGGCAGCGCGCTGCGAATCTCGGTACCGAGGAACCTGTTCCCGCTGCAACCGCAAAGCCCATGGTCGCTGCTGGTCGCGGGCGGCATCGGCATCACGCCGCTGCTGAGCATGGCGGCGGCACTGCATGCGGCCGGCTCGCCATTCGAACTGCACTACTGCGCGCGCTCGCGCGGCGCCATGGCCTTCGTCGACGAGCTGCTGCGCTCGCCGTTCGCGCACGCAGTGCACTTGCATCCGGACGACGAGGCGGCTTTCGATGCCGCGCGGGTACTGGTCGGCCGGCCCGGCGACGCGCGGCTCTATGTCTGCGGCCCGCAGGGCTTCATGGACCATGTGCTGTGCAACGCGAAGGCCGCAGGCTGGGACGAGCGCAGGTTGCACCACGAGTCCTTCCAACCGGTGACGGCGGCGCAAGGCGATCGCGGCTTCGAGCTGGTCGCGGCGCGCAGCGGCAGGCGCATCGCCGTCGCGGCCGGCGAGACGGCGCTGCAGGCGCTGCGGCGCGAAGGCATTGAGATCGCATCGTCCTGCGAGCAAGGGGTCTGCGGAAGCTGCCTCACACCGGTGCTCGAGGGCCGGGTCGAGCACCGCGATGCCTTTCTCACGGCGCAGGAACAGGCGCTGCACGACCAGTTCCTGCCGTGCTGTTCGCGCGCGTTCGGCGAGGCGTTGACGCTCGATCTCTGAGGCCGTTGCGGGGGCCGGCTTCAGGGGCGGCGCGTCGGCACGCCATCCTAGAATCGCCGCATGGCATCTCCAGCGGCTTCTTCATGATCGGTTCCGGCGGCAAGCCCACCAGCAGGGACGTCGCGCGGCTCGCGGGGGTGTCGCAGGCGACGGTGTCGCGCGTGCTGCAGAACTCGCCGCTGGTGCAGCCGGCCACGCGCCAGGCGGTGCTCGATGCGATCGCGCAATCGGGCTATGCGCCCAACGCGGCCGCGCGCTGGATGCGCACCAAGCGCACCGGCATCATCGCGCTGGTGGTCGCCAACCTCGCGGTCAATCCGCTCTATCCGGCGATGCTGCAGCTGCTCTCGGCCGCGCTGCGCAAGCGCGGCCTCTCGGCCTCGGTCTACGAGGAAGAGGACTTCAGCGACGCGACCATGCGCGTGATGGTCGAGAGCGGCGTGGACGGCGTCATCACCACCACGGCCACCGAGGCCTCGCTGCCGCTCCTGGAACGCATCGCGCAGAAGGTGCCGCTGGTGCTGCTGCACCGCACCGTGGGCTCCGATGCCTTCGACCAGTTCTCGAGCGACAACCGCGCGAGCGGTGCCTCGACCGCGGGCTTCTTCGTGGACCACGGGCGCACGCGGATCGGCCTGATCTCGGGCCACGACCTGCCGAGCACCTTGCGCGAGCGCGAGCAGGGCTTCGTCGAGGAGCTCGCGCGGCGCGGCGTGGCGCTGAGCCCGGGCGCGGTCGCGCGGGTGCCGAAGTTCTCCTATGCCGCGGGGCAGGAGGCTGCGCGCGCGATCCTGCAGGCGGGCCGCGTCGATGCGATCTTCGGCGTCAACGACATCGTGGCGATCGGCGCGCTCGACGGCGTGCGCTCGCAGGGGCTCGCAGTGCCGCGCGATGTCTGGGTGGTGGGCCACGACGACGTGCCGATGGCCGCCTGGGACAGCATCGCGCTCACGACGGTCTCGCAATCGCGCGAGGCGATGGTGGAAGCCGCCGTCGCGCGGCTGTGCGCGCGGCTCGACAACCAGCAGATGGAGCCGGCGCGCGTGGTGCTGCCGCACGCGTTCATCGTGCGGGGCACGGCCGGCTGATCGACGCCTCGCGGCTCAGTCCAACGTGATGTTGTTCTCGTGGGCCACCTTGCCCCACTTCGCGACCTCGTTCTTCAGGTAGCTCGCGAACTCCTCGGGCGTCGAGCCGACGATGTCGGCACCCATCGAGGTGAGCTTGGCGGCCGTCTCCGGCTGCTTGAGGATCTTCACGATCTCGGTGTTGAGCCGCGCGACGATCTCGGGCGGCAGGTTGGCCGGACCCATCACGCCGCCCCACGAGTTGGCCTCGAAGTTCGGGATGCCGCCTTCGGCCACCGTGGGGACGGAGCCCAGCGCCGACGAGCGCTTGGCACCGGTCACCGCGATCGGCTTGAGCAGGCCGCTCTTGATCTGCGACATGCCGCCGATCACGGTCGGGAAGATCACGCTCACGTTGCCGGCGATGGTGTCCTGCAGGCCGGGCGCATCGCCCTTGTAGGGCACGTGGACCATCTTGAAGCCCGCCATCGACTTCATCATCTCGCCCGCGAGATGGTTGGCCGAACCGTTGCCGGCCGAGGCATAGGTCAGCTTGTCGGGATGGGCCTTGGCATAGGCGATCAGCTCCTTCATCGAGTTCACCGGCATCGACGGCTGCACCAGCACCACCAGCGGCACCACCGAGGTCAGCGTGATCGGCGTGAAGTCCTTGATCGCGTCGTAGGGCAGCTTGCGGTAGACGGCCGGGTTGATCGCGTTGGGTCCGAGGTTGGCCATCAGGATGGTGTAGCCGTCGGGCGCCGACTTGGCGACGTACTCGAGCGCGATCAGGCCGTTGGCACCGGGCCGGTTCTCGACCACGAAGGCCTGGCCCAGCGCCTCGGTGAGCTTCACGCTGAGCAGGCGCGCGGTCACGTCGGAGGCGCCGCCGGGCGGGTAGGGCACGACGAAGCGCACGGGCTGCTTGGCCGGCCAGGCCTGGGCCAGCGCGGCGGCCGAGAACGCGAGCGAGGCCACGCACAGGCCCGCGGCGCGCAATAGCGAACGCGCCTTCATGCGGCCACCGTCGCGGTCGAGGTCGAGGTAGCGGGCAGCGGGAGGTCCAGCGTCGTGGTGCGCCGCAGCTCGCGCCGGTACTTCTTGTCGTCGAAGGGCCGCGCGCGGTGCATGGTGGTGCGGTTGTCCCAGATCACGAAGTCGTGCACCCGCCATTCGTGGCGGTAGATGAATTGCTGTTGCGTCGCGTGCTCGCTGAGGTCGCGCAGGATCAGCCGGCCCTCGGGCACGGCCATGTCGACGATGTGCGAGGCATGCGAGGCGAGGTAGAGCGAGCGCCGCCCGGTGCGCGGCAGGGTGCGCGCCAGCGGATGCACCGCGCCCTTGAGCCGCTGCTTCTCTTCCTCGGAGAACTCGAAGCCCATGATCTGGCGCGAGTAGGCGATCGAATGGAAGACCTGCAGCCCTTCGATGGCGGCCTTCGTCGCGTCGTCGAGCGCGTCGTAGGCGGCGCGCATGTCGGCGAACTCGGTGTCGGCCCGCACCGGCGGCACCACGCGCGCCGACAGCATCGAGTAGCGGCCGGGCGGGTTCTCGAACGAGGCGTCGGTGTGCCACAGCCGGTTGCTGATGGTGCTCATGCGCAGCCGGTGGTCGGCCGGCAGGATCTGGCCGTCGGCGCCGACGTTGGAGATGTCGGTCAGGGCCTCGTTGCCGAAGCGGTTCTTCGCGAGCACCGCGACCGAGGTCTTGCTGTGCAAGGTGCCGTCGAAGCGCTCGGCGAAGGCGAGCTGCTCCTCGTTCTCGAGCGGCTGGTCGCGAAAGACCAGCACCGCGTGCTCGTCCATGCCGGCGCGCAGCTGCGCGAGCGTGTCGGGGTCGGTCAGGGTGCGCAGGCTGATGCCAGTCACCTCGGCGCCCAGCATCGAAGGGAGTTTCTGGATGTTCAGTGTCATGGTGGAGTCGTCTTTGGGTACGTATTCATGAATACGTAGTCATTTTTGGCCGCATGGCCGCCGCGGCGCATCGGGGAAAGCCCGCGCCCCGGTCGGAACCCTTGTTTCAGCCTTCGGCGGCCGCCACTTCCTCGGCCATCCAGTGCTCAAAGTCGCGCACCCGCTGCGGTACCGGCCGGTCGGCGCGCCAGGCCATGAAGTAGCCGCCCTCGGTCGGCAGCCGCAGCGCGAGCGGCGCCACCAGCCGGCCGCTCGCGAGGTCGTCGCGCACGAAGGCCAGCAGGCCCATCATCACGCCCAGCCCCTCGGCCGCCGCCTGGTAGGCCATGGCGGCGTTCTCGAACTTGAGGCCGCGGTGCGTATCGACGCCGCTCAGGCCCGCGGCCTCGAGCCAGGCCGGCCAGTCCTGCGGCCGGTTCAGCGAACTCAGCAGCGCGTGCTGCGCGAGGTCGGCCGGCTGCGCCAGCGGCGGCTCGCGCTGCAGCAGCGCCGGCGCGCACACCGGCAGCAGCGTCTCGCGGAACAGCAGCCGGTAGCCCGGGCCCTCGGGTGGGCTGGGCTCGGAGTGGATGCTCACGTCCACGTCGTCGCGCTCGAAGTCGGTGGGCTTGTGCGAGGTGGTGATCTGCACGTCGATGCGCGGATGCCTGGCGTGGAAGCGCGCCAGCCGCGGAATCAGCCAGCGGATCGCGAAGGTGGGCGGCAGCTTGATGCGCAGCAGCCACTCGTCGGGGCTCTGCTGCAGCTGCCGCGTGCCGAGCTCGATCTGGTCGAAGGCCACCCGCATGCTCGCGTGATAGCTCTGGCCCGCGGGCGTGAGCCGGATGCCGTGGCGGCCGCGCTCGAACAGCTGCACCTTGAGCCAGTCCTCAAGCGTGGCGATGTGGCGGCTCACCGCGCCCTGGGTCACGCAGAGCTCGTGCGCGGCGCGCGTGAAGTTGCCGCAGCGCGCGGCGGCCTCGAAGGCGCGCAAGGCGTTGAGCGGTGGCAGGCGGCGTGTCATGGGGTCTGACTTTAGCTCATGCCTGCATGCGTTAATTGTGATTGCGGCGCCTTCCTCTGCGCGCCTAGGATGCGGGCACTACAAGACAGGAGACGCGCAATGATGAAGAAACTGCATGCCTGCACGATGGCCGCGGTGCTGTTCGCGGGCTTCGGCCCCGCGCTCGCGTCGGCCCAGGACGCGGCCGCCAACTACCCGAGCCAGCCGATCAAGCTCATGGTGCCCTGGCCCGCGGGCGGCGGCGTCGACACCACGGCGCGCATCGTGTCCGACATGCTCGGCCACCGGCTCGGCCATCCCTTCGTGATCGACAACCGCGCGGGCGCCGGCGGCAACATCGGCACCGAGCTCGCGGCGCGGCAGAAGCCCGATGGCTACAACCTGCTGATGTCCTCGATCAGCCCGAACGCGGTCAATGCCAGCCTCTACAGCAAGCTCGGCTTCGATCCGGTCAAGGACTTCGAGCCGGTGATCTACGTGTCGGCGGTGCCGAACATCCTGGTGGTGCCCGGCGACTCGCCGTTCAAGACCGCCGAGGACGTGATCGACGCCGCGCGCGCCAACCCCGGCAAGCTCAACTACGCCTCGGGCGGCATCGGCTCCTCGCAGCACCTGGCGGCGGTGCAGTTCGCCAGCGCGGCCAAGATCGACATCGTGCACGTGCCCTACAAGGGCACGGCGCCGGCCGAGGCCGACCTCGCGGCGGGCCATGTCTCGCTGATGCTCGACACGACCACCTGCCTGCCCTTCGTCGCCAGCGGCAAGATGCGCGCGCTCGCGGTGGCCTCGAAGAAGCGCAACCCCGCGCTGCCCGACGTGCCCACCTTCGACGAGGTGGGGCTGTCCGGCGTCTATGCCTCCTCGTGGTATGGCCTGTCGGCGCCGGCCGGCACGCCCAAGGCCATCATCGCCAAGCTCAATGCCGAGGCCAACGCGGTGCTCAAGTCGCCCGAGTTCCAGAAGCGCATGCTGGCCTTCGGCGCCGAGGTCGGTGGCGGCACGCCCGAGGAGTACGGCCGCTTCATGGCCAGCGAGACCAAGCGCTATGCCGAGATCGTGCGCATCTCGGGCGTGAAGCTCGATTGAACGCCGACCCAGTCCTTTCTTCTTCCCACGTTCCCGACGATTCCATGTCCGCTTCCCCCGCTCCCCGCACCCTGTTCGACAAGATCTGGGAGCCGCATGTCGTGATGCAGCGCGACGACGGCCAGAGCCTGCTGTACGTCGACCGCCACCTGGTGCAGGACGGCTCCGCGCCGGCCTTCGAGATGCTGCGCCAGCGGCAACTGCCGGTGCGCCGGCCCGAGCGCGCCTTCGCCACGCCCGACCACTACGTGCCCACCGGCTCGCGCGTGCTGGCCGACATCGCCGATGCCGAGAAGCGCGCGATGGCGCAGGCGCTGCATGACGACAGCGCGTCCGCGGGCATCCGCTTCTTCGGCCTCGACGACATCCGCCAGGGCATCGTGCATGTGGTCGGTCCCGAGCAGGGCCTGAGCCTGCCGGGCAGCGTGATCGTCTGCGGCGACAGCCACACGGCCACGCATGGCGCGCTCGGCGCGCTGGCCTTCGGCATCGGCGCCTCGGAAGTGGCGCACGTGCTGGCCACGCAGACGCTGTGGCAGCGCAGGCCGCGCACGCTGCGCGTGACCATCGACGGCCGGCTCGGCGCGGGCGTGTCGGCCAAGGACATCATCCTGGCCGTGATCGCGCGCATCGGCGCCGCCGGCGGCACCGGCCACGTGATCGAGTACGCGGGCGAGGCGATCCGCGCGCTCGCGATGGCGGGCCGCATGACGGTGTGCAACATGTCGATCGAGGCCGGCGCGCGCGCGGGCATGGTCGCGCCCGACGACACCACCTTCGAATGGCTGGCCGGCCGGCCCGAGGCGCCGCGCGGTGCGGCCTGGGACGCGGCCTTGGCCGGCTGGCGCCGGCTGCCGAGCGACGAGGGCGCGGCCTTCGACAGCGAGGTTCACCTGTCGGCGGCCGACATCGCCCCCATGGTCACCTGGGGCAACAGCCCCGAGGACGCGCTCCCGATCACCGGCCGCGTGCCCGATCCCGCGCAGGCGCCGAATGCCGAGCGCCGCGAGGCGATGCGGCGCACCCTGGACTACATGGGCCTGGCACCGGGCCAGGCGCTGACCGATCTCGCGGTCGACCGCGTCTTCATCGGCTCGTGCACCAACGGCCGCATCGAGGACATGCGCAGCGCCGCTGAGGTGGTGCGCGGCCGGCGCGTGGCCGAAGGCGTCGAAGCCTGGGTCGTGCCCGGCTCGGGGCTCGTGAAGCAGCAGGCCGAGGCCGAGGGTCTCGATGCGGTGTTCCGCAACGCCGGCCTGCAATGGCGCCATGCCGGTTGCTCGATGTGCCTGGGCACCAATGGCGACCAGGTGGCCGCGGGCCAGCGCTGCGCCTCGACCTCGAACCGCAACTTCGTCGGCCGCCAGGGGCCGGGTTCGCGCACCCACCTGATGAGCCCGGCGATGGCCGCGGCCGCCGCCATCACCGGCCGGCTGACCGACGTGCGCGCCATCCCGCCGGCGCGCTGAAGCGCCGCTGCCACGAACCCACGCCCGATCCCATGGAAGCCTTCACCTCCCTCGACGCGGTCGCCGCGCCGCTCGCGCGCATCAATGTCGACACCGACCAGATCGTGCCCGCGCTCTACCTGCAGAAGCCGCGCTCGGACGACTTCGGCAACTACCTGTTCCACGACGTGCGCCACGATGCCGCGGGCGCGCGCCGCGTCGACTTCGTGCTCAACGACCCCGTGTACGCGCAGGCGCGCATCCTCGTGGCGGGCCGCAACTTCGGCTGCGGCTCCTCGCGCGAGCATGCGGTGTGGGCGCTGCACGATGGCGGCTTTCGCACCGTGATCGCGCCGAGCTTCGGCGACATCTTCTTCTCGAACGCGCTCAAGAACGGCCTGTTGCCCGTGCGCCTGCCCGAGGACACGGTGCAGTCGATGCTGGCCGAACTCGCCGCCGACCCCGGCGCGCGCCTGCGCGTGGACCTGCGCGCGCAGACCGTCACGCGGCCCGGCGGCGAGGTCGAGTCCTTCGCCATCGATCCCTTCGCGCGGCATTGCCTGCTCGAAGGCCTCGACGAGATCGACTACACGCTGACCCAGCGCGCGCGCATCGAGGACTTCGAGCGGCGCCGCGCCGCCGATGCCGCGCTGTCCCATTCCTCTCTCTGAACAGCTAGAAAAGGTTCCCAGACATGAAGATCGCAGTGATGCCGGGCGACGGCATTGGCCCCGAGGTGACTGCCCAGGCATTGAAGGTGCTGAAGGCCGTGGTGGGCGCGGCCCAGCCGCTGGAACTCGCGCATGCCGCGATCGGCCAGGCCGGCATCGACAGCGCGGGCGACCCGCTGCCCGCGGCCACCAGCGAGATCGCGCGCCAGGCCGACGCGATCCTGTTCGGCTCGGCCGGCATGCCCGGCGACGAAGCCATCCCGTTCATGATGCGGCCCGGCGCGAGCCTGCTGCGCCTGCGCAAGGAGCTGGGCCTGTTCGCGAACTTCAGGCCGGCCTTCCTGTTCCCCGAGCTGATCGGCGCCTCCACGCTCAAGCCCGAGGTGGTCGAGGGACTCGACCTCCTGATCCTGCGCGAACTCACGGGCGATGTCTATTTCGGCGAGCCGCGCGGCAGCGGTGTCAATGCCGCGGGCGAGCGCGAGGCCTTCAACACCATGCGCTACTCCGAGCCCGAGGTCGAGCGCATCGCGCACGTGGCCTTCCGCACGGCGCGCGCGCGCAAGGGCCGGCTGTGCTCGGTCGACAAGGCCAACGTGCTCGAGGTGATGCAGCTGTGGCGCGAGGTGGTCACGCGCGTGGGGGCCGAGTATCCCGACGTGGAGCTCACGCACCTGTTCGTCGATGCGGCGGCCATGCAGCTGATGCGCGCGCCCAAGCAGTTCGACGTGATCGTCACCGGCAACATCTTCGGCGACATCCTGTCCGACGCGGCCGCGATGCTCACCGGTTCCATCGGCATGCTGCCCTCGGCCTCGATGGCGGCCGGCAGCTTCGGCCTGTACGAGCCGGTGCACGGCACCGCGCCCGACATCGCCGGGCGCAACCTCGCGAACCCGCTGGCCGCGATCCTGTCGATGGCGATGATGCTGCGCTTCTCGTTCGGCCAGGCGGCGAACGCCGATCGCGTGGAGCAGGCGGTGCGCCGCGTGCTGGCCGATGGCCTGCGCACCGGCGACATCTACCAGGCCGGCAGCACGCGCGTGGGCACCGAGGAAATGGGCGACGCGGTGGTCGCGGCTCTGGGCAAGAACTGAAGGAGCCGGACGGAGGGCAGAGCGCGCGCCCTGCCTACCAGAGCTTCCACCAGCGTGGTGGCGGCTTGCGGAGTTCGAGCGGGCGGGTGTCGAGCTCCAGGCCCGCCACCGGCATCGAGGGCAGCTGACGGCGCAGCTTGCGCTCGAGTTCATGCGCCATGCCGCGTGCGCGCGCGTCGCCGCGCAGGGCGCGACGGCGCCATTCCGCGGCCTCTGCGGCCAGTGCATCCATGTCCATGTTGCTGATCTCCACCATGGCGCGATTGTCCCGCGCCAACGCACAGCGCATGTAGGCGCAAGCAGTACATCGGCGTACGAATCGATACGCAGCGAGGCCTGAATCCCACAGTCGGGCAACAAGAAACGCGCGCTATGTCAAAAGACATTGCGCGCCGGTGCGAAACCAGGCCCAGTCGAAGGCCGCCTCGCCCATCCCATTTGTGGGACAGGGCCTACGCGAGGTCGCGGCATCGCTTGACCAATGCAGCTTCGTCGGTGCGCTCTGCCAACGGCTACGATCCCCGATGCGAACCAAATACTCAAAATGGGGACGGGAGCCGCCGCGCGCATGATCGAATGCACGGGCGGTCGGTGGTGGGACCGCGAACCGTGCAAATACCGAGAGGAAATCCATGAAGAACGACCATGAAGCGTTGCGCGCGACGCTGCGCGAGGAAGAAAACGACGTCCTCGAGGGCTGGCTGGACGAAGCCCGCGTGAGCGAACCGGGCGCGCGTCGCGCGGCCAAGGCCGAGGGCGGCGAGCTGCTGCGCCAGCTCGACGGCGTGCTGGCCGCGGGCGGCGACGCCGCGCGCTTCGAGGCGGCCGAATGGGCACCGCTGCGCGACACGCTGGCCAACCTCTCGCGCACGCGCGCGGCCAAGGGCGAATCGGCCGGCGACACCAGCCTGTTCGTGCTGGCGCTCAAGAAGCCGCTGTTCGATGCGCTGCAGCGCCGGCTGGCGAAGGATCCCGCCGCGCTGGCCGGCGCGCTGTGGACCCTGTCGGCCTCGGTCGACAAGCTCGCGCAGCACACGGTCACCACCTTCCAGCAGGCGCGCGAGGACATCATCCGCCGCCAGCAGGAAGAGTTGCTCGAACTCTCGACCCCGGTCGTGAAGCTGTGGGAGGGCGTGCTGGCCGTGCCGATGATCGGCGTGCTCGACAGCGGCCGCACGCAGATGGTGATGGAGGCGCTGCTGCAGCGCATCGTCGAGACCGGCTCCGGCATCGCGATCATCGACATCACGGGCGTGCCCACGGTCGACACCCTGGTGGCCCAGCATCTGCTCAAGACCGTGACCGCGATCCGCCTGATGGGCGCCGACTGCATCATCAGCGGCATCCGGCCGCAGATCGCCCAGACCATCGTGCACCTGGGCATCGACCTGCAGGGCGTGCAGACCAAGGCCACGCTGGCCGACGCGCTCGCGCTGGCCCTGAAGCAGGCGGGCTGGTGCATCGAGCGCACGGCCTGAGCGGAGCCGCCATGGACCGCATTCCCATCCTGCGCATGGGCGACATCCTGCTGGTGACGATCCAGGTCGACATGCAGGACCAGACCGCGCTGCAGCTGCAGGACGACCTGGCCGGCCAGATCTCCAGGACCGGTGCCTCGGGCGTGATGATCGACATCTCGGCGCTCGAGATCGTCGACTCCTTCGTCGGCCGCATGCTGACCAGCATCTCGGGCATCGCCCGCATCCTGTCGGCCACCACGGTGGTGGTCGGCATGCAGCCGGCGGTGGCGATCACCCTGGTCGAACTCGGGCTGTCGCTCGAGGGCGTGAGAACGGCGCTCAATGTCGAGCGCGGCATGGAGATGCTGCGCCGCGCGCGCCTGGAGAACGCTCTTGGCCGCTGACCCCACGGGCACGTTGCCGCTGCTGTCCGAGCACAACATCGTGGCCAGCCGCCAGATGGTGCGCGCGCTGTGCCAGGAACTCAAGCTGTCGCTGGTCGACCAGACCAAGATGATCACGGCCGCCAGCGAGCTGTCGCGCAACGCGCTGATCCACGGCGGAGGCGGGCGCATGCGCTGGGAGTTCGTCGAACGCAACGGCCGGCGCGGCCTGAAGCTGCACTTCGAGGACGAGGGCCGCGGCATCGAGGACATCGCGCTCGCGCTGACCGATGGCTGGACCAGCGGCAACGGCATGGGCCTGGGGCTGCCGGGCAGCAAGCGGCTGGTCAACGACTTCGAGATCCAGTCGGCGCCCGGCGCAGGCACTCGCGTGAGCATCACCAAGTGGAAGTGATCGCGGGCTGGACCCACAAGGCGGTTCCGATCGACGATGCGAGCCGGGTCGGCGAGGCGCGACGGCATGCGGCGCAGGCCGCGGCCGAGATGGCCTGGAACGAGGTCGACGCCGGCAGGGTCGCGCTGGTCGTCACCGAGCTCGGTACCAACCTGCTGCGGCATGCGCGCAAGGGCCGGCTGCTGATCGCTTCGCGGCCGCAGATGCACGAGATCGAGGTCGTCTCGATCGACGAGGGGCCGGGCATCGAGAACCTCGCGCTGTCGATGCAGGACGGCCACTCCTCGGGCAGCACGCCCGGCACCGGCCTGGGCGCGGTGCGGCGGCTGGCCGACGAGTTCGACATCCATTCGTCGGTGCCCGAGGGCACGGTCTGCGTGGCGCGCGTGCGCGAGGCGCGCGGCCGCGGCGCGGCCGAGGTACCGGGCGCGCAGCGGGTGCAGATCGGTGCGCTGTGCCTGCCGGCGCCCTACGAATCCGTCAGCGGCGACGCGTGGGCGGCTTCGGTGTCGCCCGAGGGTGACAACTTCAACCTGCTGCTGGTCGACGGGCTGGGCCACGGGCCCGAGGCGGCCAAGGCCGCGCAGGCCGCGACCGAGGCCTTCGCGGAAGCACCTGGGCGCGAGGTCCGCGATGCGCTGCAGCAGCTGCACCAGCGGCTGCAGTCCACGCGCGGCGCGGCCGTGTGCGTGCTGAAGCTCGATACCGAGGGCGAGTCCATCGCCTGGTCGGGCGCCGGCAACATCGTCGGGCGCGTGCTCTCGGGCATCTTCGACAAGGGCATCCTGACCCAGCACGGCACCGCCGGCATGCAGATCCGCAAGCCCGAGGCCGCCACCATGGAACTTCCGCCGCACGCGCTGGTGGTGCTGCACAGCGACGGCATCGAGACGCGCTGGCAGGCCGACCGCATCCGGCCATTGCTGCAAAAGGACCCTACGCTGGTGGCCGCGGTGCTTTTGCGCGACCATACGCGTCACCGCGACGATGCGACGGTCGTGGTTCTGCGGCGAAAGGAATGGCGATGAGCAGCAGCGAACCCGACACCGCGCACGACACCGAGGCCTCGGCGCTCGCGCGCCAGCTGGCCGAGAGCCGCCAGGAGAGCGACGAGCTGCGCGCCGAACTCGAGGAAACCAACCGCGGCGTGGTGGCGCTCTATGCCGAGCTCGACGCGCAGGCCGAGCAGCTCAAGACAGCCACCGAGCTCAAGAGCCGCTTCCTGGCCTACATGAGCCACGAGTTCCGCACGCCGATCAATGCGATCCGCAGCATCACGCGCATCCTCAACGACCGCATGGACGGCCCGCTCACGCCCGAGCAGGAGAAGCAGGTCGGCTTCGTCGAGACCATGGCCTCGGAACTGGCCGAGATGGTCGACGACCTGCTCGACCTGGCCAAGATCGAGGCCGGCCGCGTGGAGATCTCGCCGGCCTGGTTCGAGATGGTCGACCTGTTCTCGGCGCTGCGCGGCATGTTCCGCCCGGTACTGGGCAACCCGGCCACCGCGCTGATCTTCGAGGAGCCCGAGGGGCTGCCCAAGCTCTATACCGACGACCGCAAGCTGTCGCAGATCCTGCGCAACTTCATCTCGAACGCGCTCAAGTTCACGCCCGAGGGCGAGGTGCGCGTGACCGCGATGCGCGTGGGCGACGATCGCGTGCGCTTCTCGGTGGCCGACACCGGCATCGGCATCGCACCCGAGCACCATGCGGCCGTGTTCGACGACTATTCGCAGGTCGATTCGCCGGTGCAGAAGCGGCTGCGCGGCACCGGCCTGGGCCTCTCGCTGAGCAAGCAACTTGCCACGCTGCTCGGCGGCCATGTCGAGCTCGAGAGCGAACTCGGCAAGGGCTCGACCTTCTCGGTCACGCTGCCGGTGCAGCTGCGGCGCCAGTCCGGCGCCGAGGCGCAGAACGGCGAGGACGGATGGGGCTGGAACGGAGCCGGCGGCACCGCGAACGAACAGCACGCGGGGCAGGCATGAACATCGACCCCGTCATCAACATCACCATCGACCGCTCGCAGCACACGGTGCTGGTGGTCGACGACAACCCCACCACCCGCTACGCCACCGCGCGCGTGGTGCGCGCGGCCGGCTTCCATACGCAGGAGGCAGGCACCGGTGGCGAGGCCGTGCGGCTGGCGCCGAAGAACATCTCGGCGGTGGTGCTCGACGTGCACCTGCCGGACTTCAGCGGCTTCGAGGTCTGCCAGCAGCTGCGCCAGCGGCCCGAGACCTCGACCTTGCCGGTGGTGCACCTGTCGGCGACCTTCGTGCGCAACGAGCACAAGGTGGCGGGCCTCAACGCCGGTGCCGATGCCTACTTGGTGCATCCGGTCGAGCCGCCGGTGCTGATCGCCACCCTGCAGGCGCTGATCCGCGCGCGGCTGGCCGAGGAGCGGCAGCGCGCGAGCGAGGCGCGCTTTCGGGCCATCTACGACCAGGCGCCGCTGGGCATCGCGCTGATCGATGCACTGGGGCGCTTCGCCGACGTCAATCCCGCGATGCTCGGCATGCTAGGGCGCTCGCGCGAGACACTGATCGGACAGGCGGTCAGCGCCTTCGCGCCGCCGGACTGGACCGACTTCGTGCGCACCCACACCGTCGAGAGCACCGACCCGCTGCAGCCCGCGGCGCGCTGGACCGGCGAGTTTCCGCTGCTGCGCCAGGATGGCAGCTGGACCCGCCTCGAGTGGACCATGTCCACGCCGATCGAACCCGGCCTGCGCGTGGGCATCGCGCTCGATGTGTCCGAGCGCTTCGAACTCGAATCGCGCCGGCGCGAGGTGCTCGAGCGCGAGCAGGCGGCGCGTGCCTCGGCCGAGCGCCTGAGCCGCACCAAGGACGACTTCGTGGCCGTGCTCTCGCACGAGCTGCGCAATCCGCTCAACGCCATCGGCGGCTGGGTGCACCTGCTGAAGGTCGGCAACCGCGCGCCCGAGCAGATGGAGAAGGGCCTCAACGCCATCGACCGCAGCGTGAAGGCGCAGGCGCGGCTGATCTCCGACATCCTCGATGTCTCGCGCATCAGCTCGGGCAAGCTGCGGCTGCACCGCGAATGGGTGGACCCGGCGGCGCTGGTGAGCGCCTCGATCGAGGCCTCGAACGCGGCCGTGGCCGCGAAGAAGCTGTCCATCCACTTCAACCAGGAAGGCGCCGAGCAGGCCGCCTGGCTCGACGGCACGCGCTTCCAGCAGATCGTTTGGAACCTGCTGTCGAACGCCATCAAGTTCTCCAACGAGGGCGGTCGCATCGTGGTCGACCTGGTGCGCAGCGGCGACCGGCTCCATCTGTCGGTGCAGGATTTCGGCCGCGGCATCGCGAGCGATTTCGTGCCGCACCTGTTCGACCGTTTCTCGCAGAGCGACTCGCCCGACAACCGCTTCCATGGCGGGCTCGGCCTCGGGCTGTCGATCGTGAAGAACCTCGCCGAGCTGCATGGCGGTCAGGTCTCGGCCCACAGCGAAGGCGAGGGCAAGGGCGCCACCCTGCGCGTGTCGCTCGGCGTGGTGCCCGATGGCGACGGCGGGATCATCCTGCTCGACGCGCGCCAGGCCGCGGGCGATCCGCCTTCCGACCACCTGCTCGCGGGGCTCGAGGTGCTGGTGGTCGAGGACAACGTCGACGCCAGCGAGATCCTCGCGGTGGTGCTGTCCGACGCGGGCGCGCTGGTGCGCATCGCGCCCGACTACGACAGCGCGCTGCAGCTGCTCGACCAGAAATGGCCCGACGTGCTGGTGAGCGACATCGGCCTGCCGGGACGCGACGGCTACGACCTGATCCGCGAGCTGCGTCAGCTCGAGGTCGCGCGCGGCGAGCCGCGGATCTACGCGATCGCCCACACCGCCTTCACCCGGCCGCAGGACCACACCAAGGCGACCGAGGCCGGCTTCGATGCGCACCTGGGCAAGCCGCTGCAGCCGCATGCGCTGATTGCGCTGATCAACCAGCGCCACGGCTGAGCGCGGTTCTAGGCCGCCGGACCCTCCACGAACACGTCGGAATGGAAGTCGGCGGCATCGAGGCCGCAGCGCGCAAGCGCGGCCTCGCGCACCGCCGCCACCATCGCGGGCGAACCGCAGCAGTACAGCGCATGCCCGCGCAGGTCGGGGCAGGCCTGCACCAGCGCCTCGTCGGCCCGGCCGCGAACCTGTTCGGCGCGCAGGCTCTCGTCGAGCGTCGCGTCCTCGTCGCTCAACGCCGCGACGAAGCGCAGCGACGGCCATTGCCGCTGCCAGCGCGCGACCGCCGCGGGCAGGTAGATGTCCTGTGCGCGGCGCGCGCCCCACAGCAGCGTGATCGACCGGTCGACGCGGCGCTTCATCAGGTCGTCGAGGATGGACTTGACCGGCGCGAAACCGGTGCCGCCGACCACGAAGACCAGCGGGCCGGTGTCCTCGCTGCCACCGGCCAGCGAGAACGCGCCGAACGGCAGCTCCACCTCGAGCAGCTCGCCGCTTTCGAGCCGCGGCACGCGCGCGCTGAAGGCACCGCCGGGCACATGGCGCACATGCAGCGTCAGCGTGTCGCTCTCGTGCGGCGGATTGGCCATCGAGTAGCAGCGCGTGCTGCCGTCGTCGAGCTTCAGCTGCAGGTACTGGCCGGCCTGGAAGCGCGCGCGCTGGCCCGCGGGCAGCCGCAGCTGGAGCAGCGAGACGTCGGGCGCCGCGAGCTGGTGGCGAAACACCTTGGCCACGAAGCGCTTGCGCGCCGCGGGATCGACGCGCCGCCACGACACCGGCCGGATCTCGAGCGCGGGGCTCGCGGCCGTGCACATGCAGAACAGCACCTGGCCCGGCCCGCAGGTCTCGTTGACCATCGCGCCGCGGCCCGTGGGCGCGACCTCGCCGTGCGCGACCGTGCCCGCGCAGTTGCCGCACACGCCCTTACGGCACGAGTGGGGCAGCTCGATGCCGGCGCGCAAGGCGGCGTCGAGCACGGTCTCGCCCTCGTTGCCGTCGAAGGCCAGGTCGCTGTCGGCGATGGCGATGCGCTGGCTCATGGCACGACCTCGCCAGTGGCTCGCGGCGCGCCCGACAGCAGTGCGATGGTGCGCAGCACGGCCTCGGGGCTCGCGATGCCGCGGCCCGCGATGTCCATCGCGCTGCCATGGCCCACGCTCGACAGCAACGCATCGGCGCCGATGCTCAAAGCGCTTGCGGCGCGCGGCGCCAGCAGCTTGACGGGAATGTGGCCCTGGTCGTGGAACATCGCCACGTAGAGATCGTGCGCGCGGTCCGCGAGCAGCAGGTCGGCGCCCGAGGGCCCGGCCACGCGCAGGCCCTCGGCGCGCGCGGCCTCGACCGCCGGGGCGACGATCGTCGCGTCCTCGGGCCCGAACAGCCCGCCCTCGGAGGCATGCGGGTTGATGCCGAACACGCCGATCGAAGGCCGGGCCACGCCCAGCAGCGCGCAGGCCCGCGCGCCGGCACGGATCGCCTCGGCCACCAGCGCGGGCGTCATACGTTCGAGCGCGGTGCGCACGCTCTCGTGCAGCGTCGCATGCACGATGCGCAACCCGCCGCCCACGAGCAGCAGGAACACGCGGTCCTCGGCCATGCCGCAGACGCGCGCCACCAGCGAGGGATAGCCGCTGAAGGCGATGCCGGCGCGATGGATCGCGGTCTCGTGGTGCGGGCAGGCGACCACCGCATCGACCTCGCCGCGCCGGCAGGCCTGCAGCGCGGCCGTGGCCGATGCGACCGCGGAAGCGCCCGCCGCGGCGTCGATCTGTCCGGATCGCGCTTCGAGGTCGCCGGTCGTGACCAGCGCCGTATCGCGCAGCAGCGCGTCGAGGCCGAGCTGCGCCGCCGTGCGTTCGAACACATTGGCCGGTCCGTACAGCGCGATGCGTCCACGGTCTTCGCGCGGCAGCGCGGCCAGGGCCTTCAGCGCGATCTCGGGCCCGATGCCGTTGGGGTCGCCCGCCGTGAGCGCGAGCCGACGTGGCGTTCGATGAGAAGACTCGATGGTCACAGCGGCAGCGCGAGCAGGGTGTCGGTCACGGTGCTGTCGCACACGGCCACGCGCGACTGCAGCAGCAGGCGGCCGTCGCGCCGCACGAAGCGGTCCTCGTAGCTGCCGGTGGCGAACATCTCGGTCTGTCCCGTGGCCATGATGCGCGCCACCATGAAGGGCGTGCGCGCGCGCGCCGCGTCGCCCTCGGCCTCGAGCAGCAGCGGCATGCCCAGCAGATGGCGGTAGCGCTGCCGCTCGTAGATGTTGGCCTCGCGCAGCGCGGCGATGCGGTCCTCGAGCATCGCGCGCGAGTCGGCGTAGACGATGCCCGCGGGCAGTCCCTCGCGCTCGTTCTCGACGTGGGTGATGCGGTAGTGGCAGTCGTCGGCGAAGAACTCGGGCCAGCGTTCGAGCGCATCGCTGTCGATGGCATCGGCATAGGCCGCGTTGAAGGCGCACAGCGCCAGCAGGTCGATCATGGGTGTTCTTTCCTCGTCGGGTGCTCAAGCGCCCATGTGCTGGCGATAGGCCTTCCAGAAGCCGCGCACCGAGGCCTCGGTGGCGCGGCCTTCGCTCGAGACGGCGCCGTCGCCGCCCATCTCGACGATGGCCTCGTGGTCGGCCGCGCCCGCGATGCCGCGCTGCACGAAGCCGCCGACCGCGCCGTCCTCCATCGAGATGAAGCCCGCGGGCCCGACCAGGTTCGACTGCTTGAGCCGCACGCAGCGCTGTTCGGGCGTGTCGTCGACATAGCCGATGTAGGTCCAGTTGAGTTCCGTGCGCGCTGTGCCCTTGGGCAGCACCTGGCGTACCGCGAGGCAGTTCTGGATCTGCTGCAGCACGAAGCCCGGGAACACCGAGAGGATCTGCAAGGTCACGCCGTCGTCGTATTCCTTGAAGCCCGCGAGCACGCTCGGGTCCTTCAGGCGATAGCGGTCGTTGTCGGAGCGCAGCGCCTGTTCCTTGTACGACGCATCCTTTTCCGCGGCCGCGTCGATCATCGAATAGCTCACGTGGTGGCCACCGCTCTCGTCGACGATCACGCCGCCCTTCTGCGACAGGCGGTTGAGCTCGAAGGTGGTGAAGAACAGGTGCAGCAGGCTCGCGTGGTAGCTGTCCTTCACGTTCTCGACGTAGAGCTTCCAGTTGTTGGGCAGCGCCTGCGTGAAGCGGCCGATCACCTCCACCGGCTTGTGCAGCACGCGCTCGATGCGCGCGCAGATCTCGTCGCCGAGGTATTCCTCGATCGAGGGCACGTCCTCCGAGAAGCTGCCGAACACCAGGCCGCAGAAGCGCGCGATGCGCAGCTTGCGCGGCCCGTGTGCTTCCTTGCAGAAGCTCGCGGGCATGCCGCCCTGGCCCCTCACCCCCTTCTCGAAGGCCACGCCCGTGAGGTCGCCCTGGCGGTTGTAGCTCCAGGCGTGGTAGACGCACTGGAAGTTCTCGCTGCGGCCCGACTTCTCGAGCGCGATCAGCGCGCCGCGGTGCGCGCAGCGGTTCTCGAAGGCATAGATCTCGTCGTCGTCGTCGCGCACCACCACCACCGGCGTTTCGCCCGCGAAGGTGGTGCGGTAGCTGCCGCCCTCGGGCAACTCGGCCTCGAGGCACAGGTAGTTCCAGGTCTCGCCGCGGAAGATGCGCGCCTGCTCGTCGGCGGCCAGTTGCGCGTCGCTGTAGACGCCGAAGGGGATGCGCGTGAGGCCGGGCCCCGACCAGTGGATCGGTTGCGCGGACGCGGTGGATGAAGCGATGGACATGGCGGGCTTACTCGAGGGTGACGTTGGCGCTCTGGATGACCTTGTGCCACTTGGCGGACTCGGCCTGGATGAACTGGCCGGTGCGGGCGCTGTCCCAGCCGCGCGGCTCGGCGCCCTGTTCGGCGAACTTCTGCTTCACGTCGGGCAGCGCGAGCGCGGTGGCGATGGCCTTCTGCGTCGAGGCCACGACCGGTGCCGGCGTGCCTGGCGGCGCGACCACCGCGAACCAGGTCACGGCATTCATCGCGGGGAGCTTCTGCTCGGCGAAGGTCGGCGCCTCGGGCAGCGCGGGGCTGCGGTGCTCGTCGGCCACCGCGAGGATGCGGACCTTGCCGGTGCGCGCGAACTGCAGCGAGGAGGAGATGTTGTCGAAGAACACGTCGACCTGTCCGCCGATCAGGTCGACCAGCGCGGGCGCCGTGCCCTTGTACGGCACGTGCGTCATCTCGGTGCCCGTGAGCTGCATGAACAGGCTGGCCGTGAGGTGCGAGGTGGTGCCGTTGCCCTGCGAGGCGAAGCTCACCTTGCCCGGGTTGGCCTTGAGGTAGGCGATGAACTCGGCCACGTTGTGCACCGGCAGCTTCGGGTTCACCACCAGCACGTTGGGCACCGTCGCGAGCACCGTCACCGGCACCCAGCGCGTGGGATCGAAGCCCAGCTTCTTGTAGAGGTGCTGGTTGATCGCGATCGGCGCGGGCGGCGAGGCCAGCAGCGTCTTGCCGTCGGGCTCGGCGCGGTAGACCACGTCGGCGCCGATGTTGCCGCCGGCGCCCGTGCGGTTCTCGATCACCAGGCCGCCGGAGAACTGGTCGCGCAGCTTGTCGGCCACCACGCGCGGCAGGACGTCGGCGGTGCCGCCGGCGGGGAAGGGCACGATCATGCGCGCGACCTTCTCGTTGGCGGTCTGCGCCTGCGCGGCGGGCGGCAGCGCGGGCAGCATCAGCGCGGCCAGGGCCGCCAGGCCGAGCGTGCGCGCGGCGAGTCTGTGGAACATCGTGTGTCTCCGTCTTGTTCGTGCATCGAGGGTTTTCAGTGTCCTTGCGAGCAGGTGGGCGGACAAGCTAGATTTGCGCTATGCGCAAAAACGAAACCGAAGCCCCGAGCGAGGAAGAGCCCGCCCCCGACAAGAACTTCGTCGCCTCGCTCGAGAAGGGGCTGGCCGTGCTGACCTGTTTCGGCCGCCAGCACAGCCGCCTCAACGTGTCGGAGGTCGCGCGGCTCACGCGCAGCACGCCGGCCTCGGCGCGGCGCTCGCTGCTGACCCTGCGCGCGCTCGGCTACCTGGACAGCGAAGGCAAGCGCTTCTGGCTGCTGCCCAAGGCGCTGCTGGTGGCGCATGCCTATCTGGCGTCGCGGCCCGAGCCTTCGGTGGCGCAGCCGCTGCTCGACGCGCTGTCGGAGCGCACGCGCGAATCGGCCTCGCTTGCGCTGCTGCAGGACGACGACGCGATCATCATCGCGCGCTCCACCGCGCGGCGCAGCCTCAGCACCGGCCTGGGCATCGGCTCGCGCCTGCCGGCCTACTGCGCGGCGCTGGGCCGCGTGCTGCTCGCGAGCCTGCCGCCCGAGGAAGCCGAGCGCCGCATCCGCGCCATGCCGCGCCCGCGGCTCTCGCCGCGCACCGTCACCGACGCGGCCGAGGTGCTGGCCATCGTCGCGCGCTGCCGCCGCGAGGGCTACGCCAGCAACGACGGCGAGCTCGAACTTGGCGTGCGCTCCATGGCCGTGCCGGTGCGCGACCGCGCGCAGCAGGTGGTGGCGGCGATGAGCATCGCGGTGCGGACCGAGCGCATGACGCTGGCGGAGTTTCGGGAAGCCTTTTTGCCGGCGCTGCAGAAAGCGAGTGCGAGCTTGAGCGCGCGCCTGTATCCGGGATGACGCGAGGCGGCAGCCTCGGCACGGCGATGCAGAATGCCGTCGACAGAGACCACCGCCACGACAACAGCTTCATGAACCTCCGTCCCTCTTCCGCCCGCGTGCTGCTCGTGGGCGCGACCCTCGCCCTGCTGGCCGCCTGCGCCTCGAACCCGCCCGCCGACCCCGGCGAATGGAAGCCCAACCCGCCCAACCCCAATGCGCCGTACCCCGCCGAGTCGCGCACGAATGGCGAGCAGGGCATGGTGATGCTGCGCGTGCGCACCACGCCGGCGGGCAAGCCGGCCGCGATCGAGGTGCAGAAATCGAGCGGCTATCCGCGGCTGGACCGCTCGGCGGTCGAGACGGTCTGGAAGTGGCAGTTCAAGCCCACGCCCGACGATGGCACCGTGGTCTGGCGCGAGGTGCCGATCCGCTTCTTCATCACCTCGCTGCCGCAGCAGCAAAGGCTCGACTGACAACGCCACCGCTCAGGCGGTGGCCGGCGCGTCGTCCGTGAGCTGCTGCAGCGCCTCGCGCAGCTTGCCGAGGTCGGCCGGCTTCGAGAAGTGCGCGTCGAAACCGGCCTCCAGCGCCTGGCGCCGGTCCGATTCCTGGCCATAGCCGGTCAGCGCGAGCAGGGCGATCCGCCGCGTGCCCGATTCGCGCTCACGCTCGCGCACGCGCCGCGCGAGCTCATGCCCGCTCATCCCGGGCAGACCGATGTCGAAGATGCCCGCGTCCACCGGCCCGGCCTCGAGCAGCTGCAGCGCCTCCTCGGCGCTGCCGGCCTTGCGGACATCGTGCCCTTCGAGCGCGAACCACTCGGCCAGCACGTCGAGTGCGTCGAGGTTGTCGTCGACCAGCAGCAGGCGCAGCGCGGGCGCGCCGACGGCGGCCGCATCGGCGGGCGCTTCGGGTTCGGGGGCCGCGGCGCCGGCCAGCGGCAGGCGCACGATGAAGCGGCTGCCCCGTCCCTCGCCAGCGCTCTGCGCTTCGATCAGCCCGCCATGCAGCTTCGCGAGGCTCTGCGCGATGGCCAGGCCCAGGCCCAGGCCGCCGGCCGCGCGCTGCAGCTGCTGCGCGCCCTGCACGAAGCGGTCGAACACATGGGGCAACAGATCGGGCGCGATGCCGATGCCCTCGTCGCTGATCGACAGCTCGGCCTGGCCGCCAGCCATGCGCAGGTCGAGCGCGACGTCGTCGGTGGGCTGGGTGAACTTGGCGGCGTTGTTCAGCAGGTTGCACACGATCTGCACCAGCCGCAGCGGATCGCCGAGCACCGGCACCGGCTGGTCGGGCAGGCTCAGGCGCGGCATGCGCGCGCGCGGCTGCAGCGCGGGCTGCGTGAGCTCGATCGCCTTGGCGGCCACATCGCGCAGATCGACCGGCTCGGGGCGCAGCACGATCTTGCCCGACACGATGCGCGAGATGTCGAGCAGGTCGTCGACCAGCCGCGACAGGTGGCGCACCTGGCGCTCGATGATCTGGCGCTCGCGCGGAAAGGCCTTCTCGTCCTTGCGTTCTATCAGCGTGAGCGCGAGCGAGATCGGCGCCAGCGGGTTGCGCAGCTCATGGCCCAGCATGGCGAGGAACTCGTCCTTGGCCTGGCTCGCCACCTCGGCCTGGGTCTGCGCCTTGCGGGCGCGCGCGAGCAGGCGCACGTTGTCCAGGGCCAGCGCGGCGCGCTGCGCGAGTTCGCCGATCAGGGCACCGTCGGCCGGCGAGAAGCGCCGCTTCGAGCGGTCCTGCAGGATCGCCATCGCGCCGATGGTGCGGCCGCGCGCCACCAGCGGCACCACGCAGCCGGCCGTGATGCCCAGCATCTGCACGAAGGCGCGCAGCTGCGGGTCGAGCAGCTCGAAGTCGCCAGGGTTGTCGAGGTTGCCGATGAAGGTCTGGCCGCTGGCGACGGCCCAGGGGAACGAGCCGGGGCCCGTGGTCGGGGCCGCGCTGTTGTCCACGAAGGTCGCGATCTCGGCGCTGCGCGCGGGATCGGCATGGTGGGTGAGCTTGCGCTCGAGCACGTCGTGCTCGTCGAGCAGGTCGATGCGGCAGAGGTCGGCCACGTGCGGCACGATGATGCCGGCGATGGCCTGCAGGGTCGACTCTTCTTCCAGCGAGCGCGACAGCACCGCGCTCGCGCTCACGAGACGCTCGAGCTGGGTCTGCGCGGCCTGCGCCCCGGTGCGTGCCTCGCGCTCGGCGTTCAGCAGGCTGTCGCGCTCGGCCTCGTGTTCGGTGCGCTGGGTGACGGCATCGGCCAGCGCATGCGCCACGGCGTCGATCTCGGCGATGCCCGAGGCATGGGTCGAGACCGGCAGGCCGTGCCCCAGCGCATCGGCGCTGCGGCGCAGGCGCGCCATCGGCCGCGTGATCGAGCGCGACATCCACCAGGCCGCGAGCGCGCCGAGCAGCAGCGAGACCAGCAGGCCGCCGCCATAGGCGACCAGGGTGCGGCGCAATGCGTCGTCGGCCACGGCGGTGGGCGCGCCGAGCGCGACGATCCACGGCGCGACGTCGATGCGCGCCACCGCCGTCTGCACCTCGGTGCCATCGACGTTGTGCGTGGTGCCGACGTATTCGCGCCGGTCCTTCATCGTCTGCAGCAGCGCGCGCAGGCTGTCGCTGGGCGGCCGGCCACGGAAGCGATCGTCCTCGCGCGAGCGCGCCACGCGCGTCAGCGCCGCATCGAAGACCGAGACCGCCCAGCCCTCGGGCACGCGCTGGCGCGCCAGCACGGCGCCGATCGCCTCGGGTCGCACGATGGCGGTGAGCACGTAGCGCACCGCGTCGTCGCGCACCACCGGCACCCGCACCGCGAAGGCCAGGTTGCCGCGCGGCCCCGGCGTCAGCGCGCCGATGCCGGGTTGGCGCGTGCGGATCACCTCGGCCAGGCTGGCGGCCTCGACCACCTCGCCGCCGGGTCCGGCCACCGAGCCCTCGCTGCTGAAGACCACCTTGCCCGAGGGCGCGATCAGCAGCACGCCGCGCCATTCGGGGTGCGTGGCCCGCAACGCCTTGGCGAGCACCAGTGCGTCGATCAGCCCGCTGTCCTCGCTGGCGCCCAGCGGCTCGGCCAGCGCCAGCGCCTGCAGCGCCGAAATCGTGAGCCGCAGCTCGCTGTCGACCGAGGTGGCGAGCGCGCGCGCCACGCCCATGGTGGAGGTCTGGGTCTGCGCGCGTTGGGCCTGCAGCAGCCCGTTGAGCGCGAAGCCGCAGACGACGGCCAGCGGCAGCAGGGCTGCCGAGGCCACCAGCAGGAGCCGGACCGAGAGGGAGGGAGCGCGCATTCGCCTGACGTGATCAACCGCAAAGCGGTGATTGTTGCTCAGCCGGCGAGGGCGGCAATCCCGGGTTTTCGGTAGCCGCTCGCTGGCCGGGCGCGGCGCCGAGTTCAGTGGCTTCAAGTGGCGGTGCGGCCGCGCGTTGCCGAGGTCACGCGTGTGGTCACGGGTAGACATGGCTGACCCAGGCCACACACCAGTTCGAGCGCTTGGCCGAGGGCTTTTTCATGGGCCACGACCCCGCGCGCCAGAGGCGCCGCGACCGCGATCCACCGGGTTTGCACTACATCAAACATGATATATCATGTGTCAAACTTCGAAAAAGCAGCCAAGGATCCCGCATGCCGTCCGTGTCTCCCGCCGCCTCGTCCCCCTTGTCGAACCGTCACGATCTCCAGCTCCGGCAGCGTGCCGCCAAGGTCGTGCCCGGCGGCATGACGGGGCATCTGAACGCGGCCTCGCTGCCCGCGGGCTATCCGCAGTTCTTCGAGCGCGGCCAGGGCTGCCGCGTCTGGGACGTTGACGGCAACGAATACATCGACTTCATGTGCAGCTGGGGCCCGAACCTGCTGGGTCATCACCATCCGGTGGTCGATGAGGCGGCGCGCAGGCAACAGGCGCTGGGCGACTGCCTCGACGGTCCCACGGCGCGCTTCGTCGAACTGGCCGAACGCTTCGTCGCGCGCAGCGCCCATGCCGACTGGGTGCTGTTCCAGAAGAACGGCACCGATGCCACCACCGTCTGCCTCATGGTGGCGCGCGCGGCCACGGGCAAGCGCAAGGTGCTGGTCGCGACCAAGGCCTACCACGGTGCAGATCCCTGGTGCACGCCGATCCCGCAGGGCATCACGCCCGAGGACCGCGCGCACCTGATCCACTACACCTACAACGACATCGCGAGCCTCGAGGCTGCCGTTGCTCAGGCAGGCACGGACCTCGCCGCCATCGTCTGCGCGGCCTTCAAGCACGACCTGGGCATCGACCAGGAGTTGCCCACGCCCGAGTTCGCGCGCCGTGCCCGCGAGCTGTGCGACCAGGCCGGTGCCGCGCTGATCCTCGACGAGGTGCGCGCGGGCTTTCGCGTGCATGCGGGCGGCAGCTGGGAGACCGTGGGCGTGCGGCCTGACCTCAGCGCCTGGAGCAAGTCGATCGCCAATGGGTATGCGCTTGCGGCCGTGACCGGCGTCGATGCGCTGCGCGAAGCGGCCACGCGCATCTACACCACGGGCTCGTTCTGGTCGGGCGGCGTGGCGATGGCCGCGGGCCTGGCGACGATCGAAGTGGCCGATGCGCAGGACGTGGTGGGCCATGTGCAGGCCATGGGCCAGCGTTTCCGCGACGGCATCGCCGCGCAGTCCGCGAGCCATGGCGTGCCGGTGCGACAGACGGGGCCGGCGGCGCTGCCGCTGATCCTGTTCGACGAGGACCCAGGCTACGACAAGGGCGCGGTGTTCACCGTCGAGGCGCTGCGCCGCGGCGTCTACCTGCATCCCAAGCACAACATGTTCCTGTCGCTGGCACACACCGTGCAAGACATCGATCGGGCCCTGCAGGCCACCGACGCGGCCTTTGCCGCCGTCGCCCAACGCTTCGGCCACCGCTGAGCCGCTCCCACGTGCGAGTCCCTGAAACGCGAACGCCACAATAGCCGCGCGATTCACGCACCCGCACTCAAGGAGAGAGAAGCCATGGCAACCCCCGTCATCAACGTGGTCGAACGCACCAACCTCGCGAGCCAGATCTACGAGCATCTGCGCGAGCAGCTGATGTCGGCCACTTTCCAGCCGGGCCAGCGCCTGAAGATCCGCGACCTGGCCAAGACCATGGGCACCAGCGAGACGCCGGTGCGCGAAGCCCTGATCCAGCTGGTGCGCGACCGCGCGCTCGAGATGAAGGAGGGCTACTTCATCCGCGTGCGCCAGCTCTCGCTGGCCGAGTACCTCGAGTTGCGCGACATCCGCTTCGCGCTCGAGCCGCTGGCGGCCGAGCGTGCCGTGCCCCTGCTCGACAACGCCACGATCAAGCAGCTGACGGAAAGCCATCGCCTGCTGGTGCGCGCGGAGAAGACCAAGGACTACCGCGCCGCGCTGCAGCACAACTTCGACTTCCACTTCGGCATCTACCGCCACTCGGGCATGCCGCAGCTCACCGAGCTGCTGGACCGCATCTGGGTGCAGGTCGGACCGATGCTGAACTTCCTCTACCCGCACGGCCATCCGACCTACGACGCCGAGCACCAGCACGTGAACGTGCTGCGCGGGCTGCAGCAGCGCGACACCGCGCTGGTGCGCCACGCCATCGAGCAGGACCTGATCGAGGGCGGCCGCGACTTCGTGCGCGTGCTCGGGGAGATCGACGCCAATCCCGCGCGCGCCGAAGAACTGCTCGCGCTGCGCAACCAGCCACCCCCCTCCAGCAGAAAGAAAAGCCCGACATGACGGACCCCGGCAGCGCCCTGCACCCCACGGCATTCCCTCCCGACTGGCAACGCCGCGACCGCCTCGCGCTGCCCGTGCCGGAACTCCGGCGCGTGGCGCACACCTTGCGCCGCCAGGTCATCGAGCTCGTGCGCCGCCATGGCCAGGGCTACGTTCAGCAGGGCCTGGGCGCCGCCGAGATCTTCGCCAGCCTCTACTTCCACGAGGCGCGCATCGAGCCCGCCGACGCACGCTGGGAGGAGCGCGACCGCTGCATCCTCTCGACCGCGCACAACTCCGCGCTGTTCCATGCGGCGCTCGCGCTGCGCGGCATGATCCCCTCGGCGTCGCTCGACGACTACGTGAAGGACGGCTCGGCGCTCGAGATCAACGTCTCCGAGCGGCTCGGCCCCGTGGTCGAAGGCACCTTCGGCTCGCTGGGCCAGGGCATGTCGGTGGCCGCCGGCATGGCGCTGGCCTCGCGCATCCGCGGCATCGACTACCGCGTGAACGTGGTGCTCGGCGACGGCGAGCTCGAGGAGGGCCAGGTCTGGGAGGCCGCGATGCTCGCGGGCTCCGAGGGCCTGCACAACCTCTGCGTGGTGCTCGACCTCAACTGGATGCAGGTCGAGGGCCACACCGACAGCGTGCTGCGCCTCTCGCCCATCGCCGACAAGTTTCGTGCCTTCAACTGGCAGGTGATCGAGCTCGACGGCCACGATCTCGAGGCGCTGCTCGCGGCCTTCGCGGCCGCGCGCGGGCAGACCGCGCGGCCGACCATGATTGTCGCCACCACGGTGCCCGGCAAGGGCGTGAGCCTGCTCGAGGGCGTGATCAGCCACAACGCGAAGCTGCCGGCCGAGGTGGCCGACGCGGCGCTGCGCGAACTGGGAGAGATGGCATGAACGCGAACATCAAGGCGCCGGCGCGCGCGCTCGAGGTCGAGGACTTCACGCAGGGCGGTGCCCACACCGCGATGTCGGCCGCGCAGTCGGCGGGTGCATCTTCGGTGCCGCGCTACTACGGCGAGGCGCTGCTCGCACTCGCGCGTGAACGCCGGAACATCGTCGCGCTGTCGGCCGACCTCACCTCGTCGACCGAGACCGACATCTTCCGCGACACCTTCCCCGAGCGCTTCCTGAACCCCGGCATCGCCGAGGCCAACATGGTGGGCGTGGCCGGCGGCCTCGCGCGCAGCGGGCTGCAGGCCTGGGTCCATACCTTCTGCGTGTTCGCCACGCGCCGGCCCTTCGACCAGATCGCGATGCAGGTCGCCTATCCGCGCACCGACGTCAAGATCGTCGGCTTCCTGCCGGGCCTGTCGACCATCCTCGGCGTGAGCCACCAGGCGATCGACGACATCGCGCTGATGCGTGCGCTGCCGAACATGACGGTGATCGAGCCCTCGGGCCCGGCGCAGGTGCCGGCCGCGGTGCGTGCCGCGGCCGACCACAAGGGTCCGGTGTACCTGCGGCTGCTGCGTGCGTCCGCGGCCTTGCCCGAGGGCACGCCCTGGGAGCCGCTCGAGCTCGGCCGCATCCAGCCGCTGGACGACGGCGATGGCGAGGCGCTGATCGTCGCGAGCGGCCTGATGGTCGAGCCCGCGAAGGCGGCGGCGCGCGCGCTGCGCGCCCAGGGCATCGCGGTCGCCGTGGCCAACGCGCACACGCTCAAGCCTTTCGACGAGGCCTTCATCCAGCGGCAGCTTGCGCGCCGGCGCCTGATCGTGACGGTGGAGAACCACTCGATCGTCGGCGGCCTGGGCTCTGCGGTGGCCGAGGTGCTGGCCGAGGCCGGTGCCGGCACGCGGCTGGTGCGCCTGGGCGTGCGCGACCGTTTCGCGCAGGGCGCGTCGATGCCCTGGCTGTTCGAGCGCCACGGCCTCACGGCGCAGGGCATCGCCGATGCGGTGCGCGCGGCATTGGCGTCGGGCGAGACGACGCGATGACCGACGCCGTGCTGGTGCCCGAGCTCTGCCGGCTGCCCGCGCGCGAGCTGGCCGCGCTGATCCGGCGCCGCGCGCTGTCGTCGCGCGAAGTGCTGAGCGCCTTCCTGCAGCAAGTCGATGCGCTCAACCCGCGCTTCAACGCGATCGTCTCGCGCGTCGAGCGCGAGCAGGTGCTGGCCGAGGCCGACGCGGCCGATGCCGCGGTGGCGCGCGGCGACGCACTCGGCGCGCTGCACGGCCTGCCGCAGGCGATCAAGGACACGGCGCCGGTGCGCGGCATGCGCTCCACCTTCGGCTCGCCGCTGTTCGCCGACCACCTGCCGGCGGCCGATGCGATCATGGTCGAGCGCATGCGCGCGGCCGGCGCGATCTTCATCGGCAAGACCAACGTGCCCGAGTTCGGCCTGGGCTCGCACACCTACAACCCGGTGTTCGGCGCCACCGGCAATGCCTGGGACCCGCGCTTCAGCGCCGGCGGCTCCAGCGGCGGCACCGCGGTGGCGCTCGCGCTGCGCATGCTGCCGGTGGCCGACGGCGCCGACATGGGCGGCTCGCTGCGCAACCCGGCGGCCTTCAACAACGTGCTGGGGCTGCGGCCCTCGCAGGGGCGGGTGCCGTTCTGGCCGCGCGGCGATGCCTTCGCCGGGCAGCTGACCACCGAAGGCCCGATGGGCCGCAGCGCCGACGACCTGGCGCTGCTGCTGTCGGTACAGTCGGGTTACGACGCGCGCGCGCCGCTGTCGCTCGACGGTGCGGTGCCCGACTGGCACGACCGCCTCGAACGAGATTTCGCGGGTGCGCGCATCGGCTGGCTCGGCGACCTCGGCGGCCACCTGCCGTTCGAGCCCGGCATCCTCGCGCTGTGCGAAGCGGCGCTCGCGCGCTTCGGCGATGCGGGCCTGCGGGTCGAGCCGGTGCGTACCGACTTCGACTGGAAGCGCGTCTGGCAGGCCTTCACCGTGCTGCGCCAGTTCATCATCGGCGGCAAGCATGGCGCGCACTACGACGTGCCGGCCTCGCGCGCGCTGCAGAAGCCCGAGCTGCAATGGGAGATCGAGCAGTACCGCAAGCTCTCGGCCGACGACCTCTATCGCGCCGCACTCGACCGCACCGCCTGGTACGACTGCCTGCTGGGCCTGTTCGAACGGCACGACTTCCTCGCGCTGCCGACCGCGCAGGTCTTCCCCTTCGCGATCGAGGCGCACTGGCCGCGCGAGATCGCGGGCCGTGCCATGAGCAGCTACCACCGCTGGATGGAAGTGGTCACGCCCGGCACGCTGTCGGGCTGCCCGGTCATCAGCCTGCCCGTGGGCTTCGATGCGCGCGGCCTGCCGATGGGCATGCAGATCATCGGTCGCCCGCGCGACGACCTCTCGGTGCTGCAGCTCACCCACCTCTACGAAAGCCTCAGTCCCTTCCTGCGGATGGCGCCGCCCGCGCTGCGCATGGATTGAGGGGCGGGCTCCCGCACACACGCCAAAGAACGAACGAGACAAGGAGCACCACCCGATGAACACGACCCACCCGCTGAAGGGACTGCACGCCCCGGTGGACCTGTGGCGCGATGCCTGGGGCATTCCGCATCTGCGCGCCGCCAACGCCGACGACGCCTTCTTCGCGCTCGGCCACGTGCATGCGAGCGACCGCCTGTGGCAGATGGACGCGCTGCGCCGCCGCGCGATCGGCCGCTATGCCGAATGGATCGGCCCGGCCGCTGTGCCGATGGACATGCTGGTGCGCCGGCTCGGCCTGGCCGAGTGCAGCCGCCGCGACCTGGCCGCGCTCGGCGCGCCAGCGCGCGCCATGCTCACGGCCTACACCGCGGGCGTCAACGCCTTCATCGCGAAGGGCGAGCTGTCGCCCGAGTACGCGCTGCTCGGCGAGACGCCCGAGCCCTGGGAGGAATGGCACAGCATCGCGGTGCTGCGCCAGACCGGACTGCTGCTGAACTCGGTCTATCCGAAGCTGTGGCGCGCCATCGCGCTGCCGGTGATCGGCGCCGAGGCGATCGATCGCCTGCGCATGGACGACGGCGGCGAGGAACTGGTCTGCCTGCCGCCGGGTTCGCTGGCCGGGCGCCTGTCGCCCGACATGGCCGAGCTGGCCGATGCCATCTCGGCCTTCATCGGCGAGGCCGACACCGAGGCGGCCGGCGGCGGCAGCAACAACTGGGCGGTGCACGGCAGCCGCACGCGCAGCGGCCGGCCGCTGGTGGCCGGCGATCCGCACCGCGTGCTCGACATGCCCAACATGTACCTGCAGTGCCACCTGGCCTGCGATGCCTTCGACGTGATCGGCCTGACCTCGCCGGGCGTGCCGGGCTTTCCGCACTTCGCGCACAACCCCGACGTGGCGTGGTGCGTGACGGTGGCCTTCGTCGACACGGCCGACGTCTACCTCGAGCGCTTCGCGGACGAGGGCCGGCGCTACCTGCGCAGCGACGCGCCCGGCGGCGGCGAGGCGCAATGGGCCGAGGTCGAGCGCCGCGTGGAGCGCATCCGCGTGCGCGGCCAGGCCGACGTGGACTGCGAGATCCTCGTGACCGCGCGCGGGCCGGTGGTGGCCGGCGATGCGAAGAGCGGCAGCGCGCTGGTGCTGCGCCACTCGGCCGACGTGGAGGCCGACCGCTCGCTCGACTGCATGCGCCCGATGATGGAGGCGCGCAGCGTCGATGCGCTGTTCGAGTCGGTGCGCGGCTGGGGCCTGGTCGACCACAACCTGGTGGCCGGCGACACCCAGGGCCACATCGGCCACCACGTGCGCGCCAAGGTGCCGCGGCGCGCGGCCGCCAACGGCTGGCTGCCGGTGCCGGGCTGGCTCGACCGCCATGCCTGGAAAGGCTGGATCGACTGGGAACGCATGCCGCGCCAGATCGATCCCGAAGCGGGCCTCATCGTCACCGCCAACAACCGCGTGGTCGAGCGCCACGACGACTATCTCTGCACCGACTGCCATCCGCCGCATCGCGCGCAGCGCATCTGGCAGCTGCTCGCGGCGATGGAGTCGGCCGACGTCGCCGGCATGGAGGCCGTGCACCGCGACACGCTGAGCCTGCCGGCGCGCGAAATCTGTGCGCGGCTCGCACCGTTGACGCTGGCCGATGCCCCGTCGCGTGCATTGCGCGACCGCCTCGTGGCCTGGGACGCACGCCTCGAGGCCGATTCGCAGGAGGCCGATGCCTATGTTTCGCTGCGCATGGCGCTGGCGCGCGCGGTGGCGCGGCGCAGCGGGCTCGCCGCGCTCGACGTGAGCCGGCAGCGCACCGTGCCGCCCGGCTTGGCGATCGACTACCAGCTCGGCTGGTGCGTGCCGCAGCTGCTGCGTGCCGACGATCGCGCGCTGCTCGGCGGCGCGGGCTGGGACGAGGTGCTGACCGAGGCCCTGGCCGAGGTCGCGCGCCTGCCGGTGGCGGCATGGGGCGAGCGGCACCGGCTCGAGCTGCGCCATCCGCTGGCGCCGGTGTTCCCCGCCGAGCCCTTGGTGGCGCCGCGCGACATGGGCGCGATCGGCGGCGACAACGAAACCGTCTTCACCACCGGCTACCTGCCGCACCTGGGCCTGCACGCGCACTACGCCTCGCTGGCGCGCTACGTGTTCGACGTGGGGCAGTGGGACGCCTGCCGCTGGATCGTGTTCCACGGCGCGGCCGGCGATCCGCGCGATGCGCACTACGCCGACCAGAGCGACACCTGGCGGCGCGCGGAAACGGTGCCGATGCACTACGACTGGCGCACCGTCGCGGCCGAGGCCGCTTCGCACGCGCGGCTCACGCCGGCCTGAGGCCGCGGCGCGCGAGCGCCGCCGGCATCGCGAGCACAGCGCCTGCCGCAAGGTCGGCGCAGAAAAGAGAAAGCGCGCACAGCTCTTGCATGGGAGATGCCCGGATTGTCTTCGTTTGACACATGATATATCGTGTATCAAATTTCATATCGAGAGATTTCCAGCGTTTTTCCACGAACCCTCGAAACCCTGAAAGGAACCCGGCTCATGAAGAATTCCCCTCCCCTGTACGCACGGCTCGCCGGCTGGGCGGTGGCATGCGCGGTGGGCGCGGCCGCGACCGCCGTGTGCGCGCAGAACGCACCCGCGCCGGCCGCCAAGACCCTGCGCATGGCGATCAACAACGACCTCAAGGTGGTCGACCCGCTGTTCAGCAACACCTACGTGACGCGCGACTACGGCTACATGGCCTTCGACACGCTGTTCTCGCGCGACAGCAAGGGCGAGCCCAAGCCGCAGATGCTCGAGCGCTTCACGCAGTCGCCCGACAACAAGGCCTGGACCTTCACCCTGCGCCCTAGCCTGAAGTTCTCCGATGGCAGCGCCGTGACATCGGCCGACGTGGTGGCCACGCTGCAGCGCTGGGCCAAGCGCGCGACCATGGGCCTGCTGCTGGCCGACTCGGGCGCGGAGTGGAAGGTGGTCGACGACAAGACCTTCTCGCTGCAGCTCAAGGAAGGCATGGGCCAGGTGCCGCTGATCCTCGCGGCCAAGACGCTGTTCATCGTGCCCGAGAAGCAGGCCAAGGCCTTCCCCGATGCGCCGATCCCCGAACCCATCGGCTCGGGCCCGTTCATCTTCAAGCGCGACGAATGGATCCCGGGCAACCGCATGGTGTTCGTGCGCAATCCCAACTACGTGCCGCGCAGCGAGCCGGCCGATGGCCTGGCCGGCGGCAAGCGCGTGAAGCTCGACCGCGTCGAATGGCGCTACATGCCCGATGCCAACACCTCCACCTCGGCGCTGAAGAACGGCGAGGTCGACATCGTCAACGTGGTGCCGCCCGACTACCAGGCCGCGCTGCGCACCGACGCCAACGTGCGGCTGGCGCAGACCGGCATCTGGCAGCCGTTCATGGTGGCCAACACGCTGGCGCCGCCGTTCAACAATCCGAAGGCGCGCGCGGCGCTGCTGCACCTGGTGAACCAGGAGGAGATCCTCGCGGGCATGGGCTTCACGCCCGAGCCCGGCAAGTCCTTCTACTGCCCGGCCGTGTTCATGTGCGGCGCGCCCAACGAGACCGCCGCGGGCGCGGAAGCGTTCAGGAAGCAGGACTTCGAGAAGGCCAAGGCGCTGCTCAAGGAGGCCGGCTACAAGGGCGAGAAGATCGTGTTCCTGCAGCCCACCGACGGCACGCAGTCGATGGCCGCGCTGATCTGGATCCAGTACCTCAAGAAGGCCGGCCTGAACCTCGACGTGCAGGTGATGGACCAGTCCTCGGTGCTGGCGCGCGTCTACAAGAAGGAAGGCCCGGCGCAAGGCGGCTGGAGCCTCTACCTCACGGCCTCGAAGAACGCCGACGTCGACACGCCGCTGACCAACGGCTGGGTGCTCTCGTCGTGCAAGGGCAGCGTGGTGCCGGGCTGGCCCTGCGACGCGAAGATCGACGAACTGCGTGACGCCTGGATCCGCGAGGGCGACGCCGCCAAGCGCAAGCAGCTGGTCGACAACCTGCAGCGCCGCTTCTATGAGGCGCCGCCCTACATCCCCTACGGCCAGTACCCGGCCACCTTCGCGGCACGCAAGGACGTGAAGGGCACCGAGCTGTTCGGCATGGGCATCCCGATCATGTGGAACGTCGAGAAGTAAGGGGACCGCGGCATGGAATATGTGATCCGGCGCGTGCTCGCCACGGTGCCGGTGATGCTGGTGGTGTCGGTGATCGTGTTCCTGCTGATCCACCTCGCTCCCGGCGACCCGGTGCTGCTGATCGTCGGCGACTTCGCCACGCCCGAGCAGATCGCGCAGACGCGCGCCGCCCTGGGGCTGGACCAGCCGCTGTGGCACCAGTTCGTGGTCTGGGTCGGCAACGTGATGCGCGGCGACTTCGGCGTCTCGCTGTTCAACCAGATGCCGGTGTCGCAGCTGCTGGGCCAGCGCATCGGCGCCACGCTGTCGATCGCCTTCTTCACCATCCTGGTGGCGGTGATGCTGTCGATCCCGCTGGGCGTGCTCGCGGCCTACCGCGCCGGCAGCTGGATCGACCGGCTGGTGATGGTGTTCGCGGTGTGCGCGTTCTCGATGCCGGTGTTCCTCACCGGCTACCTGCTGGTCTACACCTTCGCGCTCAAGCTGCAGTGGCTGCCGGTGCAGGGCTACCGCGGCATCGCCGAGGGCGTGCTGCCCTGGCTCAAGCACCTGGTGCTGCCGTGCCTGAACCTCGGGCTGCTCTACACCGCGCTGCTCACGCGCATGACGCGTGCGTCGATGCTCGAGGTGCTGCACGAGGACTACATCCGCACCGCGCGCGCCAAGGGCCTGGGCGTGCTGCCGGTGCTGGGCCATGCGCTGCGCAACGCGGCGATCCCGATCGTCACCACCATCGGGGTGGGCATCGCGCTGCTGCTGGGCGGCGTGGTGGTCACCGAGACCGTGTTCTCGATCCCCGGACTCGGCAGCCTGGTGGTCGACGCGGTGCAGCACCACGACTACCCGGTGATCCAGAGCCTGCTGCTGTTGTCGGCGGCGGCCTATGTGCTGATCAACCTGCTGGTCGACCTGAGCTACAGCCTGTTCGACCCGCGCATCCGCTATTGAGGCCCGCGAATGACCGAAGCCATCCTGAACCCCGGCGCCGCGCGGCGTCCTCCCTCGCCGGCGCTGCGGCTGCTGCGCAAGCACTACACGCTGATCCTCGGCGTGCTGATCCTGCTGGTGGTGGTCACGGCCGCGCTGGGCGCGCCGTGGATCGCGACCCACGATCCCCAGGCCATCAACCCGATCGCGCGCATGAAGGCGCCCTCGGCCGAGCACTACTTCGGCACCGACGCGCTCGGGCGCGACACCTTCAGCCGCGCCGTCTGGGGCGCGCGCGTCTCGCTCGTGACCGGCGCCTCGGTGGCGTTGCTGGCCACGCTGCTGGGCGTGCTGCTCGGCCTGCTGGCGGGCTTCGTGCGCTGGACCGACGGGCCGATCATGCGCGTGATGGACGGCCTGATGGCGATCCCCGGCATCCTGCTGGCGATCGCGCTGATGGCGCTCACCAAGGCCAGCCTGACGACCGTGATCGTCGCCATCACCGTGCCCGAGGTGCCGCGCATGGTGCGGCTGGTGCGCGCGCTCTCGCTGTCGCTGCGCGAGCGGCTCTACGTCGAGGCCGCGCATGCGCTGGGCACGCGGCTGCGCACCATCCTGTGGCGGCACGTGCTGCCCAACATCCTGGCGCCGTTGCTGGTGCAGGCCACCTTCATCGCCGCGTCGGCCGTGCTGGCCGAGGCCGCGCTGTCCTTCCTCGGCGTCGGCGTGCCGCCGCAGGTGCCGAGCTGGGGCAACATGATCTCGGAAGGCCGTAACCTGATCGCGATCGTGTTCTATCCCATCGTGTTCCCGGGCCTGCTGCTCGGGCTCACGGTGCTGGCGATCAACCTGCTGGGCGACGGCCTGCGCGATGCGCTCGACCCGCACGTGGCGCGCCAGCTCTGAGGACATGTCCATGAACGACACCCCCCTGGCCGCCAAGGGCGCGGCGCACCGCGCGGGCGATGCGCCGCTGCTCGAGATCGACGGCCTGCACACCTACTTCGACACCCTGGCCGGCGAGGTGCGCTCGGTCCACGGCGTCTCCTACCGCGTCGAGGCTGGCCAGACGGTCGGCGTGGTCGGCGAGTCGGGCTGCGGCAAGAGCGTGACGGCGCTGTCCGTGATGCGGCTGATCCAGACCCCGCCCGGGCGTTTCGCCGGCGGTGCCATCCGCTACCGCGGCACCGACCTGCTGAAGCTCAGCGAGGCCGAGATGCGCCGCATCCGCGGCAACCGCATCTCGATGATCTTCCAGGAGCCGATGACCTCGCTGAACCCGGTGCTGACCGTGGGCCGGCAGATCGCCGAGACCGTGATGCTGCACCAGCAGGTGGGCCGTCGCGAGGCGCTGGCGCGCGCCACCGAGATGCTGCGGCTGGTGCAGATCCCCGAGCCGCAGCGGCGCGTGAACGAGTACCCGCACCAGCTCTCGGGCGGCATGCGCCAGCGCGTGATGATCGCGCTGGCCCTGGCCTGCCATCCCGAGCTGCTGATCGCCGACGAGCCGACCACCGCGCTCGACGTGACGATCCAGGCCCAGATCCTCGAGCTGCTGCGCGGCCTGCAGCGCGAGCTCGGCATGGGCATCGTGATGATCACGCACGACCTCGGCGTGGTGGCCGAATGCTGCGACCGCGTGGTCGTGATGTATGCCGGGCGCAAGGTGGAGGAGGCCGACGTGCTCGACCTGTTCGAACGGCCGCTGCATCCCTACACGCGCGCGCTGATGGCCTCGATGCCCTCGATGAACACCCACAGCGCCCGGCTGACCGAGATCCCCGGCATCGTGCCCTCGCCGCACGAGGCGGTGCGCGGCTGCGCCTTCGCGCCGCGCTGCGGTTTCGCGAGCGAACGCTGCCGCAACGAGGTGCCGCCGCTCGAGGAACACGGCGCGGGCGCGTCGCACCTGTCGGCCTGTTTCCATGTCGAGGAGCTGGTGCGCAAGACCGAAGTACCGACGGCCCAGGCCGTCCTGATGCAGGAGGCCGGCGCATGAGCACGAACGCAACGACCGAGGCGGGCACGCCCCTGCTCGAGGTGCGCGACCTGCGCAAGCACTACCAGTCGCCGGGCTCGTGGATCTCGCGGCGCAAGGCCTCGAAGGTCTATGCGGTCGATGGCGTGTCGTTCTCGGTGGCCGCGGGCGAGACGCTGGCGCTGGTCGGCGAGTCGGGCTGCGGCAAGACCACCACCGGCAAGTCGATCCTGCGGCTGATCGAGCCGACCTCGGGCACGGTGCGGCTCAACGGCCGCGACCTGCTCTCGCTCGACGCCGGCGCGATGCGCGAGCAGCGGCGCGAGATGCAGATCATCTTCCAGGACCCCTACGCCTCGCTCAATCCGCGCATGACCGCCGGCGAGCTGGTGGCGGAGCCGCTGCGCAACTTCGGCGAGTCCAACGGCGCGCAGCGCAACGAGCGCGTGGCGTGGCTGTTCTCGAAGGTCGGCCTGCGGCCCGAGGCCATGAAGAAGCTGCCGCACGAGTTCTCGGGCGGCCAGCGCCAGCGCCTGGGCATCGCGCGCGCCCTGGCGCTGAACCCGAAGCTGATCGTCTGCGACGAGCCGGTGTCGGCGCTCGACGTGTCGGTGCAGGCGCAGGTCATCAACCTGCTGACCGACCTGCAGGCCGAGTTCGGCATCGCCTACCTGTTCGTCGCGCACGACCTCGCGGTGGTGCGCCACATCAGCCACCGCGTGGCCGTGATGTACCTCGGCAAGATCGTCGAGATCGCCGGGCGCGACACGCTGTTTCGCGCGCCGCTGCATCCCTACACCGAGATCCTGCTGTCGGCGGTGCCGGTGCCCGACCCGCGCGTGCGCACGCAGCGCCGGCTGCTCAAGGGCGATCCACCCAACCCGGCCGCGCCGCCCTCGGGCTGCCGCTTCCACACGCGCTGCCCGATGGCGCAGGCGCGTTGCGCCGAGGAAGAGCCGGTGCTCGAACAAAAGACGGCGGGCCAATGGGTGGCCTGCCATTTCCGCTGACTGCACATCCACTCACACAAGGAAAGCGATACCGATGATTGCCGAATACGACAAGCTCGATGCCGTGGCCATGGCCGACCTGGTCCGCCGCCGCGAGCTCAAGGCCGAGGAACTGCTCGACGAGGCCATTGCCCGCACCGAGGCGCGCGACACCGTGCTCAACGCCGTCACCACGCGCTTCTTCGACCTCGCGCGCGACCGCATCGCGCAGGGCCTGCCCGACGGCCCGCTGCGTGGCGTGCCCTTCCTGCTCAAGGACCTGGGCGTGTTCTATGCCGGAACCAAGACCACCAGCGCCTCGCGCCTGTTCGCCGACTTCAGCTCGCCGATCGACAGCACCCTGGCCGAGCGCTACGTGCGCGCCGGCCTCGTGATCTTCGGCAAGTCGAGTCTCTCGGAGTTCGGCATCAGCGCCACCAACGAGCCCGAGATGTTCGGCCCTTGCCGCAACCCGTGGAGCCTGGAGCACACCACGGGCGGTTCGAGCGGCGGCGCCGCCGCGGCGGTGGCTGGCGGCATCATCCCGAGCGCGCACGCGGCGGATGGCGGTGGCTCGATCCGCATCCCCGCTTCGCACTGCGGCCTGTTCGGTCTCAAGCCCACGCGCGCGCGCGTGCCGCTCGGCCCGCACATCAGCGAGAGCTGGGCCGGCATGACCATCCACCACGTGGTGACGCGCTCGGTGCGCGACAGCGCGGTGCTGCTCGACGTCTCGCAGGGCGCCGCGCCCGGCGATCCGTACTGGGCACCGCCGCCCGCGGCCTCGTACCTCGAGCTGACGAAGCGCGATCCGCAGCGCCTGCGCATCGCCGTCTCGCTCAAGTCCTTCGAGGCCGTGGCGCTCGATCCGCAGGTGCGCGCCGGCGTCGAGAACGCGGCCAAGCTGTGCGAATCGCTGGGCCACCAGGTCGAGTGGGTCGATCCCGCGCTGGACGACGTGATTCCCGACGAGGAGTACCTTCAGTGCCGGGCCGACATCATCCACGCCAGCATGTACACCTCGCTGCTGCGCCGCAACCGGCAGCTCGGCCGCGACTTCAGCGGCCGCGACCTGCAGCGCGTGACCGCGCTGTTCGCCGAGGCCGGCCGCGAGGTCAGCGCGCAGACCTATCTCAACGCCATCCAGACCCTGCAGCGCGCGAGCCGCGCGCTGGGCCAGCAGTTCGAGAAGTGGGACGTGCTGCTCGGACCCGTCTGCGCGACGCCGCCGCACAAGCTCGGCGAGGTCGACATGGAGAGCACCGACCTCGCGACCTACAAGGCCATCGCGCGCAGCCACACGGGCTACACCTCGATCTGGAACGTGGCGGGCAATCCCGCGATGTCGGTGCCGCTGCACTGGTCGACCGAAGGCCTGCCGATCGGCGTGCAGTTCACGGGGCGCTTCGGTGCGGAAGACACGCTGTACCAGCTCGCGGGCCAGATCGAGCGTGCGGCGCCGTGGGCGGACCGCAGGCCGGCGGCGTTTCCGGCCACGTCCTGAAGTTGTCCCGCGCCCCTAGCGCCGCGCGGTGAGCCACTGCGACGGCGTCAAGGCCGCCGCGACCACGCGCACCTCGCCGATGTTGCCGAAGAAGCCGTCGGCGCGGGCGCCGTCCCACGAGCCGCCGCCCACCACCCAGGGCGAGCTCGCCGACAGCGTGGCCAGGCCGGGGATCGCGGCGGCGTTGCGCAGCACCGGTGCGCCCTCGACGTACATGGTGGTGTCGTGCGAGGCCGGGTCGTTCACGATGGCGATGTGCACCCAGCGGTCGGCGATCACCTCGCCCGACCAGTTGGCCTTGGGCTCGCGCCGGCCCGCGGGGCTCGGCACCACCTCCCACTGCACCTCGCGCAGGCTCGAGATCGCGAACAGCATCGGCGGCGATTCGCCGTCGCCGCCCGCATAGCCCGCGAGGTCGCCGCGGCGGCCGTCGCGCGTCATGATGTTCATCCACGCCTGGTTGCCGCTGGTCCAGCTCTTGTCGATCTTGACGAAGGCCTCGACCGTGTAGCCGTTCTCCAGCGTCTGCGCATTGATCGGCGCGCTGGCGTCGGTAAGGAGGTAGCTCAGGCGCGGCGTGTTCTTGTTGGTGTTGAGGAAGCGCACCGAGCCCGGCGCCGCCGACAGGTGATGGCGGTCGTCGGTCCACACCACGTCGCCATTGGCCGCGCCCTTCACGCCGCCCTGGTCGAGCGCATCGCGGTGCAGCGGGTTGTTGCCCGTGACGTCGGCCACCACCGTGCCCGGCAGCACCGGCTGGTTGAGCGCGCCGCCGAAGAAGCGCCAGTGCGCCAGCGTGTTCGCGACCTTCGGATAGTCCTCCGCGTCGGCGGCGGGGCGCTGCGCGACGGTCTCGGGGTCCTTGTAGTTGGCGAGGATCATCGTGCGCGCCTTGTCGACCAGCGAACCCTCGATGACCGCGCTGCCGCTGCCGAAAGCCTTGTTGAAGCCGGCGAAGCGCTGCGCGAAATCCATCTCGATCTCGAAGGCCTCGTTGGGCGTGGTCAGCACCGCCTGGTCGAAGGCGTTGAGCGTGGCGGCCGGCTTCTGCGGCACCCATGGCGAGAACGACAGCACCTTGATCTTCTTGTTCGTCAGGTCGAACTCGTAGAGGCGCATCAGGCCGTTGCCGCCCTGGTAGGCCATCTGGTAGTCCACCACCATCTCCTCGACCTTGTGGCCGAAGTCGTTGGTCTTCGTGAGGTGCGCGGCGCCGTGGTGGTGGCCGTTGAGCGTCATGAAGATCTGGTCGTTGTCGCGGATCAGCTTCTCCCACAGCATCTTGCCGTAGTCGGTCTCGAGCGGACTGGTACCGTCGGCATCGATGTTGAGCAGCTGGTGGTTCGACAGGATCACCGGCAGGGTCGGGTTCTTCGCGATCACCTGGCGCGCCCAGGCAATGCCCGCGGCGGAGATGCGCCACGACAGCGACAGCACCATGAACTTCTGGCCCTGCGCCTCGAACACGTGGTACTCGTGGAAACCGCTCGGGTCGCGCCCGCCGAAGGTGGCCTGCTTCTTCGCGCGCTCGGTGCCGAACCACTGGAGGTAGGGCTCCTTGCTCGGATCGCGGTCGGCGTCGGTGCCGCCGACCGGGTCGACGCCGTAGTCGATGTCGCGCAGCACGTCGTGGTTGCCGGCCAGCACGCTGTAGGGCAGCTTCGCGTCCTCGAGCAGCTTCATCGCCGCATCGGCCACCTTCCACTGGTCGGGCTTGCCGACCTGGTCGACCACGTCGCCGAGGTGGATGGTGAAGGGGATGTTGAGCGCCTTGGCGTTGTCGGCGATCCACTTCGTCTGGGCGGCGAAGGGCGCGCTGCCGAAGCGCTTGTCGTACTGGTCGCTCTCGGCCGCGGTGGCGTAACGCGCGTAGAACTGGGTGTCGGGCATCACCGCGAGCGCGAAGCTCGAGATCTTCGCGGCGACCGCTGGCGCGGGTGCCGGCGCGGGGGCCGCCGGCGCGGGTGCGGGCAGGGCGCCCAGCACCGGCGAGCCGCCACCGCCGCCACCGCAGGCGGCGAGCAGCGCACCGCTGCCGCCGAGGGTCAGCAGCGAGGCGCCGAGCTTGAGCAGGTCGCGGCGCGGCGGCGTGATGGATTCGGGAGCGGGGGCCGGATGCGGCGTGGAAGGCGAGGCGTCGCGCGGCGAGGTCGTGCCGCGCGGATCGTCGGAGAAATTCATTGCAAGCTGAACGAAAGGATGAAGGCGCGCAGCGTAGGAAGACGGGGTGACGTGGGCGTGTCAGCGGCGTGACGCTTGCGGCTGTCATGAAGATCGCGTCAGGCCGGCGACGCGGGTCCTACTGGGCCTTGATGTAGCGCGCCGGCGGCACGCCGAAGTGCCTGCGGAACATCGCGATGAAGCTGCTGGGCGTGGCATAGCCGAGCGCATCGGCGACGCTGCCCACGCTCGCGCCCTGGGTCAGTTGCTCCATCGCGGTCATCAGCACCGCCTGCTCGCGCCAGTGGGCGAAGCTGATCCGCACCTCCTCCTGGAACAGCCTGCTCAGCGTTCGCGCGGACAGGCCCGCCCATGCGGCCCACTGCTCGCGCGTGCGCGGATCGGCCGGGTCGTCGAGGATCGCCGCCGCAATCCGCTGCAGCCGGCGGTCGCGCGGCATCGGCAGCTGCATGCGGTCGTGCGGCGCCGCGGCCAGTTCATCGATCAGCACGGCCATCAGCCGGCCCTGCGCGGCGGACAGGGCCGGTTGCGAGGTCCATTCGACGGCGCGCGCCACGATGCTTTCGACGAGGTCGTTGACCTCGATGACGCAGGGCCTGTCGGGCAGGACCTTGCTCGCCGCGGGCGACAGGTAGAGGTTCCAGGTGTGGGTCACGCCGTTGCTGTTGACGGCATGCCGCTCGCCGGGCGGCACCCAGGCCGCGCGCCGCGGTGGCACGGCCCAGGCACCGCGTTCGGTGCGCACCTGGAGCAGGCCGTCGGCAATGCACATCAGCTGGCCGCGATGGTGCTGGTGCCAGCGCCCCTCGTGCTTCGCGTTGCGGCCCGAGAACGAAGGCATGTTGGCAGCCGAGATGGCGAGCACGCGATGGCCGCCGCGGCGGTCGCCGAGTTCGTTGAGCGCCTGCCTGTAGGCGAACAGGGTCGAAAACGACAGAGGCGCACCATTCATGGCCCGATCTCGCTATTTGTTTGCAGGCCCACGCTACCGTGGAATGCGCTGCCGGTGAGAGAGTCCATCTGTCCTGCGGGAACGCAGGCAGATGTTCCACCCGTTATAGCGAATTCGAGCCATGAAACCCATCCCCCTCGCGCCAGCACCGAACACCACGGCCGTCTTCATCGTCGGGGGCGGACCGAGCGGCCTGGCCATGGCGCTGCTGATGGACCGCTTCGAGATCCCCTTCGTGCTCGTGGAGCGCAATGCCGGCCTGACCGATCATCCGCGCGCCCGCGGCGCCTGGGTGCGCACGATGGAGCTGTTTCGCCAATGGGGCATCGAGCGCGCGGTCAAGGCCCGGGGCCTGCCCGACGACGCGAACGGCTTCGCCTTCGTGACGTCGATCGCCGGCCACGAGTACGGGCGCGTTCCGCGCGAGATCGACCTCGGCCAGACGCCCGCCTGGAAATGCACGGTGTCCCAGGACGTGGTGGAGGAAGAGCTGTTCCAGGTGGTGCGCCGCTCGCGCTGGGGGCGCGTCTGCCACGGCACCGAGTTCCTGCGGCACGAGGAGGTCGCGGAGGGCATCCAGGCCTTCACGCGCGACACGGCCACCGGCGAGGAGACGCGCTGGTCGGCGCGCTATCTGGTCGCGGCCGATGGCGCGGGCAGCGGCCTGCGCCGCCAGCTGGACATCGCCATGACGGGGCCCGCGAGCCTGGCGATCATGAACAACGACTACTGGCAGGGCGATCTGTCGCACCTGCCCAGCGTGCGGCAGATCGGCGTGTTCCGGATCATGCCGGACGCGCCGGACGTCGTGCCCGCCAGCGTGCTCAACACCAATGGCGCGGACCGCTGGCTGACGGTGACGAGGGTGGGCGAGGGGCACGACCAGACCCCGCCGCAGCGCAGCGACGACGAGGTCGTGCGCCTCGCGCGCGCCCACTCGGGCATCCCCAACCTCGACGTCAAGATCATCAACCGGTCGGTCTGGCGCGTGAGCAAGCAGGTCGCCGCCAGTTATGCGCGCGGGCGCGCCTTTCTGATCGGCGACGCGGCGCACCGCTTTCCTCCCACCGGTGGCTATGGCATGAACACCGGCATCCAGGATGCGCACAACCTCGCCTGGAAGCTCGCGCTGGTGCTGCGCGAGCAGGCGGGCGAGCGCCTGCTCGACAGCTACGACGCCGAGCGGCGCCCGATCGGCCAGGCCAACGCCAACTTCAGCCATGGCAACACCGTGCGCTTCATGAAGATGGAGGAGGCCTTCCAGGCGCGCAATCTCCAGGCCATCAACTTCTGGATCAAGGACGTGGTGCACCACAGCCACAGCATCGGGCTGGGCCTGGGATTCGCCTACGAGGACGGCGCGCTGGTGCCCGATGGGACGGCTTCTCGCGGTCTCACGCTGGGCCGCTACGACCCGTCGGACCGGCCCGGTGGCCGCTTCCCGCACCTGTGGCTGGACCTCGCGCGGCAGCGCTCGACACTGGACCTGTTCGATCGCGACTTCGTGATCGTGCACGGTCCCCGGTCCGCCGACTGGGCCGCGGCCGCCCTGGACGTGGGCCGGCGCCTGGGTGTCACGGTGCGCGCCTTCCAGCTCGATGCCGTCGACCCGCGCGATGGACTGGACATGAGCCTCCATGGCGCGGTGCTGGTGCGGCCCGACGGCCATGTGGCCTGGCGCATGCCGTGGGTGCCGCAGGACCCCGCGGCCAGCCTGGCGCAGGCGTTGGCGCGCATCCTCGCCCTCGGCGATGCCACCGCGCTGCGGAGGGTCGCATGAACGCGCTCGTGCATGGGCTGCACCACTTCACCTTGCGCTGCGATGCCGAGGATCTGGACGGGCTGCGCGAGTTCTACGTCCGCGCGCTGGGCCTCGTGCCGGGCGCGCGTCCGGACCTGAGGTTCGCGGGCTGCTGGCTATACGCCGCGGGCCAGCCCGTTGTGCATCTCTACGCCTCGGGCCGGGCCGCCAGTCCCGAGGCGGTTGCACTGGACCACATCGCGTTTCGCGCCAGCGGGCTCGCCGCGACCCGGCGCCGGCTGGATGCCGAAGGCATCGGCTACACGGAGGCCCCGGTGCCGGGGTGGACCCTGCATCAGCTGTTCATCCGCGATCCGCTCGGCCTCAAGCTCGAACTGACCTTCGACCTGGCCGACGAAGCGGGGGATGCGCCATGACGCGGTTCGCGGATCTGCGAGCCTCGCGTACCGCCTACGAGATCCAGGGCAGCGGCAGCGCAATCCTGCTGGTCCATGGTGCCGAGGCCAACCGCGAAAGCCTCTCGGCGCTGTCGCTGGCACTGTCGTCGCAAACAGCGGTGCCGCTGTGCGTGGTCAGCTACGACCAGCGCGAGTGCGGCGATACCGAGAGCGATGGTGGCCCGCACGGCATTCCGGACCTGGCGAGCGATGGCGTGGAACTGATGGCCCGCCTGGGTTTCGAGCGCTTCGCCGTGATGGGCACCTCGCTCGGGGGTCGGATCGCACAGGCATTGGCCATCGCCTTCCCGGAACGTGTCGAGGCGCTGTGCCTGGTCAATACCTGGCCGCTCGACCGAACGCTGGCGCAACTGAACCCCGCGGGGGTGGATCGCCTGCGCAGGCTTCGCGAGGGGCTGCCCGCCACGGCACTGGAGCTTGCCGCGATGTTCTATACGCCGGCGCATGCGGCCCGGCATCCCGCCCTGGCCCGGCGCTTCGCGCAGCCGAAGAGCGGATCGCGCCGCGGCGCGCTCGCGCTCGAGGTTCACGCGCTCGCGCCCGCGAGGATCGGGGCTCCGACACTGTGCATCGCCGGGGAAGAAGACCAGGTGGTGCCGATCGCCGTGATGCGGGCGTTGGCCGATCGCATCGAGCACGCGGCATTCGAGGCCGTGCCGGGCGTCGGGCATTCGATGGCGGTGCAGGCGCCGGATGCGCTCGCCGCGCTGATCGCGCACTTCCTCTCGCGGCAGCATGCGGGAGCCCGTCCGCCCGATGCAACCGATTCGTCCCGCAACTCCTGAAAGGTCCAGCCCATGTCCACGTTCGCATCGAGTCGCCGCAGTCTCGTCAACGCACTCGCCTGCCTGGCGCTCGCGGCACCGTTCGCCGAGGCGACGGCCCAGCAGACGGTGCGCGTCGTCGTGCCCTTCGCGGCGGGCAGTTCGACCGACCAGCTGGCGCGGCAACTGACCGAGGCCTTGCGCGAGGTCAACGGCAACCGCTACCTCGTCGAGAACAAGCCGGGCGCGAGCGGCATCATCGGCTCGTCCGACGTCCACAAGGCGGTGCCGGACGGCACCACGCTGCTCATGACCACCGGTGGCCACGCCACCAATGCCGTGCTGTACGAGAAGCTGCCCTACGACTCGCTCAAGGGCTTCACGCCGATCTCGCAGCTCACGGTGACCGCCGGTTTCCTGCTGATGGTGCCGGCCGCCTCGCCGTACCGAACGCTCGAGGAACTGGTGGCCGCCGCCAAGGCCGGTCCGGGAACGATCAGCTATGGCTCCGCGGGGAACGGCAACACGACCCATCTGGTGGGCGCCCTGTTCGAGAAGGCGGCGGGCATCAAGCTGATCCACGTCCCCTACAAGAGCACGCCGATGAACGACCTCATCGCGGGGCACATCGACCTGCTGTTCTGGGGCTCGGGCTTCGCGACGCCGATCATCCAGCAGGGCAAGGCGCGCGCGCTCGCGCTGGCCGGGGACAGGCGCTTGGACGAACTGCCCGAGGTGCCGACGCTCGGCGAGAAGGGCTTGCGCGGTGTCGACGTTCCGGCCTGGGCCGGGTTGTTCGGTCCTCCGGGCATGTCGGCGGAAACGGCCGACAGGATCCAGCGCGAGGTGGCGAAGGCGATGCGCAGCCCGACCTTCGTGAAAGCCTTCAACACGCCCGGCACCTTCAAGCTGGCATCGACGCCCGCCCAGTTCGGCGACTCGCTGGGCAAGGAGATCGTGCGGCTGCGCCGCGACATCGCGCCGCTGGGCATCCGGATGGACTAGCCATGCACGACGTGGAAGCCGAACTCGCGCGGCTTCGCGGCGAGATCGATGCCATCGATGAACAGGTGGGCGCCTTGCTCGCGCATCGGTTCGCCAGGACCGATGCGCTCGGTGCCTTCAAGGCGCTGGCTGGTGAGGCGGCCATCGATCCGCGACGCCAGTTGCAGCGCAAGCAGCTGCTCCACGAGATGGCCGCTCGGCATCGGTTGCCGCTGGATCTCGTCGTCGGCCTCTTCGACAGCATCAAGGAGGAAGTGGTGCGCCGCCATCGGGCGGCCGGATGCGGCGATCGCGCGCCGGACGCCCGAACGGCGCGCCCGGCGCGCGTCGAAGCGCCGCTCAATGCGCGCTGGCCGTGGGCCGAATGACGATCTCGCTCGTGTCCACGTCCTCGGGCTGCGAGATCGCGAAGTCGATGGCGCGCGCGATCGCCGATGCGCTGATCGCCACTTTCCTGAACTCCTTCATCTCGTCGCGGCCCTTCTGGTCCGAGATGGTGTCGGCGAGCTCCGATTCGGTCACGCCCGGGCTGATCGTCGTGACGCGGATGTCCTGGTGCTCCTGGCGCAGGCCCTCGGAGAGGGCCCAGACCGCGTACTTGGTCGCGCAATAGACGGCAGCCGTGGGCGAGACGGCGTGCGCCCCGATCGACGCGACGTTCACGACGTGGCCCGCGCCCTGCTTCTGCATCGTGGGCAGCACGGCGGCAATGCCGTGCAGCACGCCGCGGATGTTGACGTCGATCATCCGGTCCCACTCGTCGAGCTTGAGCGAGGCGAGCGGCGACAGCGGCATGACGCCGGCGTTGTTGACGATGACGTCGATGCGGCCGAAGCGCGCGATGGCGTGGTCCGCGAAGGCCTGCACGTCCTCGCGCCGCGTCACGTCGAGTGCGCGGGCCTCGGCGATGCCGCCGGCGGCGACGATGTCCGCGACGATCCGATCCAGCCGCTCGGTGCGCCGCGCGCCGAGCAGCACCGTGGCGCCGTTCTTCGCGAGCAGGCGCGCGGTGGCTTCGCCGATGCCGCTGCTGGCGCCGGTGATGAGGATAACCTTGGAAGTCTTTGCGTTCATGGTGGGTTCTTTCTATGGATGGAAGCGAGGGTTCGGGTCATCGGGTGCCGGTGGGCGCGACGCGCCGGAGCACCATCCCGCCGTGGTGCAGCACGCCGTCGATGAAGTCGCCGTCGGCCGTGAAGCCCGTGTCGTCGACGTACTCGATGTGGTTGCCTTCGATGACGTAGCGGCCGCGGTAGGCGCTCTCGCGGCTGCCGCGCGCCTCGTCGTAGCGGCCGTTGGGCAGCAGCTGATGGCGCACGTGGCCGTCGCCGGTCACCCACATGCCGAGATAGGGATGCGTTGTCATGTCCGATTCCTTGGAAGATCGAGCCTGGGCTCGGTGGGGGGCGGCGAGGGCCGTGCCAAGGGCCAGGAGCCCGAGGCTCAGCAGACCGCGCCGCGTGGGTTTCCGGCGCTTGCAGGCCGCTGGAGAAGGGGTGGTTTGTGAAGTCATGGGCTCACTTTAGGAAGGCGCGGCGGTTAAGAGAACTCCCCGATCGCTGACTGCGCCGGTTAGCATTGCTAACCAATGAATGCCGACTTCAACCTGCTGCGCTTCTTCCTCGCGGTCGCGAAGGAGCAGAACTTCCGCGCCGCCGCGGACCATCTGGGCGTGACGCGTTCGGCCGTCAGCCAGGGCATCCGCCGGCTCGAGGACAGCCTGGGCATCGCGCTGGTCCAGCGCTCGACGCGCCACGTGCGCCTGACCGAGGCGGGCGAAGCGCTGCACCGGCAGATCGCCGAGCCGCTGTCGACGGTGGGCGCGGCGCTGGAAGAGGCCGCGGTCGAGGGCCCCTCGCGCGGCGTGTTGCGGGTCGCGGTGACCTCGATCGCCGAGCGCTTTCTCTCGGGCCCGCTGATCAGCAGTTTCGCGGCGGCCCATCCCGGCGTCACGCTCGACGTGACCGTGACCGACGACGAGTCGGACATCGTCGCCGCGGGCTTCGATGCCGGCGTGCGGCTGGGCGAGGTCATCGAGCAGGACATGGTGGCCGTTCCGCTCACCGGCCCGCAGCGCCAGATGGTCGTGGCGAGCCCGGCCTACCTGGCCGCGCACGGCGTGCCGACGCATCCGCGCGAGCTGCTCGCGCACTGCTGCATCGGATGGCGGCGCTCGCCCAAGGAAGCGCCGTACCGCTGGGAGTTCCGCGAGGCCGGGCGCGACTTCGCGCTGACGGTGGAACCGAGGATCACCACCAACGACATGCTGCTGATGATCCGCACCGCGCTGGCGGACACCGGCATCACGATCGGCATGGAGGAGACCTTCCGGCCCTACATCGATCGTGGCGAACTGGTCTCGGTGCTCGACGATTTCCTGCCGAGCTTCGCGGGCTTCTTCCTGTACTTTCCGAGCCGAAGGAACCAGCCGCGCAAGCTGCGCGCGCTGGTCGATCACGTGAAGTCGTTCGCGCAGCGCTGAGCGCGGCGGGCATCGGCCGGTTTTGTACCGATTCGAACGGAAGTCGACTGCTTCGGTCGGACGCTGCGCTAGACTGCCGCGATGCTCAGGCCCACCAAGTCCCAGATGAACGCCCGGATCGTCGATTGCGCCGCCGGACTGTTCGCCAAGCATGGCTTCGAGAACACCTCGCTGCAGCAGATCGCCGATGCGATCGGCTATTCGAAGACCGGACTGCTCTACCGCTATCCGAGCAAGAAGGCGATCTACGAGGCGGGCTTCCAGGCCGGTCGCGACCATGTGACGGCGCTGCTGGCCAGCGTCGAAGGCATGCGCCCCGGCATCCGGCGCGACCGCACCGTCGTCGCCTCCTATGTCGACTTCACTTTCGAATGGCCGGGCGTGTCGGCTTTCGCCAACCGGCTCTCGGGTAGCGAGGAGAGCACCGAGCCGCAGCTGATGGAGATCGCGCTGCTCATCTACCAGGCGCTCGGCACCGATCCGTTCAAGGCCAAGGCGCAGCGCATCGTGCGCATCACGCTCGCGTTCTCGGGACTCGGCATCGCGGCGATCTCGGCCGTTCGGCTGGGTCGGCAGAAGGAATGGCGCGACGACATCATCGCGTCGGCGATGAACGCGCTGGGCCACTGAGCACGGTCGCTAGAGCGTCGGCAATGTCGCTCGCAGGTGATCGGCGAATGCCGCCGCCATGGCCGTCGCGGGCTCGAGGCTGAATTCCACCGCCAGCCCGATCGTGGGAAGCACGGGCAGCAAGTCGCCGGTCTCCAGGATCTGCAGGTCCGGCGGCACGGCGGATCGGGTGAGCACCGCGATCGCCTGGCCCGAGCGCACGATGGCCAGCAGGCCCGAGATGCTGGCGCTGGCATAGGCCAGCCGATAGCTGCGCCGGGCGGCATCGAGCTGCTCGCAGGCGACGCGATGGTCCAGCGTGTCGGGGTCGGACAGCGCGAGCTGCAGCGGCTCGCGGGCCGCCGCGACGTCCTGCTGCAGGCCGACCCACACCAGCGGCTCATGGCGGATCACCGACAGCCTGCCGCCCATGCCGAGCGTGGAGACCAGCGCGAGGTCGAGCGCGTGCTTCCTGAGCTGGTCGTCGAGCCGGGCGGTCGGCGCGCAGAACACCTCGACACGCACCTCGGGATGCCGGTCCGCGAAGCCGCGCAGGATCTGCGGCAGAAAGGCGACCGCGTAGTCCTCGGGGCAACCGAAGCGCAACGTGCCCGACAGCGTCGCGCCCGAGATCTCGGCCAGTGCCGCATCGTGATGCTGGAGGATGGTGCGCGCATGGCCCAGCAGGCGTTCGCCGTGCAGCGTGGGCACGACGCCCCGCCCGGTGCGATGCAGCAGCGGCTGGTTCAGCGTCTCCTCGAGCTTCTTGACCTGCATGCTCACCGCGGCCTGCGTGCGGCCGATACGGGCCGCGGCCTGGCCCAGCGTGCGGGCCTGCGCGATCGCCACGAAGGTGCGCAGCAGGTCGATGTCGAGATGGCGGTTCAAGGCATGGCGATTTCTGGGGTGCGCGATTTTCGTACCGATTCGGTCTGATTGCAACCACGTTGGTCTGATCGGCCACGGACGCAACCGGCGCTGATAGCTGAAATAAGAAATATTGGCTTGGCGCGGGCTCCCCGCGTTCCTAGACTTCGCGGCCTCGAACAAAGGGAGCTCTCCATGTCTTGCGGCGTCGATTCCGCCTTCTGGGCCAATACCCGCCAGCACCTGATCCGGTACGGCCGCGCCGGCGTGATGCTCGGCATCGAGGGCGACGCGCCCGACATCCTCTCGCTGTCGAAAGCGCTCAGCGTCGAGCTGCCGCTGGCGGCATTGCTGACACCGCGGCGCTGCGCGACCGACCGTCATGCCGGTGGCTTCTTCTTCCTGCCTCGCGCGGATGGCGAGATGGCCGCGGTAGCGCCGCGACAGCTCGAACTGGCCGGTTGCGCCGATGCCTGGCCCGACGGCGGCCTGCACGCCTTGCGGCAATCGTTCGAGCGCGACGATGCCGGTGACGCACCGGCGCGCGGGTTGCTGCTGGGCATAGAGATCGTGCGGGAACGCGAACGCGCGATGCTGGGCCTGCGCATGGATGTCGTCGTGCTGCGTGGCCCGCAGGGCGTGCCGGCGAGCGAGGCGGAGGCCGAGTTCGGCACCAGGCTGTTGAAGCAGGCCACCGAGCACGGCGCGTAGCCGCGAGACCGCTCGTTTCATTCGCCATGGGCATGCAGAACTACCTCCATCTCTGGGACGATCGCTTCCTCTACATCACGCCGGCCATTCGCTCGGGCCTGACGGCGCGGCCCTCGGCCACGCTGCTGGTGTCGGCCAGCGGGCGGCCCTTCGCGCTCGAGGGGATGGACGGGACGCGGGTGCGCTGCACCGCGGCACTGGTGGCGCCGCATGTGCCGCGCCGGCTCGATGTCGACGGCAGCGGCCTGCTCTCGCTGAACATGGAGCCCTCGTCCAGCGTGGCGCGCATGCTCGACGGCGTGCAGGGCGATCGCGGCATCCAGGTCATCGATGCGCAATGCTTCGGCCGCCTGCGCGAGCGCTTCGAGGCCGCATTGCAGGGCGAACTGCGCGACAGCCAGTTGCGCGAACTCAGCACGCGCATGGTCGAGGCCGTGGCCGGCCGTCCGCTGGGCAACCTGCCGCTCGATCCGCGCATCGAGCGCGTGCTGGAGCGCGCGCGCACCCATGTCGGCCCGCTGCCGCTGCGCGAGCTGGCGGCCGAGGCCTGCCTCTCGCCCGACCGGCTGACGCATCTCTTTCGCGAGCAACTGGGGCTGTCGATCAAGCGCTACCTGCTGTGGACCAAGGTGCGGCGCACGGTGCAGCAGCTCGCGAGTCGCCGCAGCCCGCTGGCGGAGATCGCGCACCAGGGCGGCTTCACGGACATGGCCCACATGAGCCGCACCTACCAGCGCTGCTTCGGCCTGGTGCCTTCCTTTCTCGCCAACGGCGCGCAGGTGCAGGTGCGCGCCGACGTCGGCGCGTTGCACACCTGGGGTCCACCCTGAGCAAGACGGCCGGTGCGTACAACGGGCACGCGCCTGCCGTCCTTAACCTCCTCGGCACTCCCCAGCGGAGTGATTCACAGGAGACACGATGAGACAACGACAACCCTGGCGCGCCACGCGGCCGCTCGGCCTGCTGGCCATCGCGGCCGCGCTCGCCGCATGCGGCGGCGGTGGGGGCAACAACGGCTTTTCCTTCGCCGGCACCGCACCGTCCGTACCCGGCAACCCGGCGCCTCCGAGCGCCGGCGCTCCCGCCTTCAAGGCCGAGATCCGCCGCACGGCGATGGGCGTGCCGCACATCAAGGCGGCCGACTGGGGCGGCGTGGGCTACGGCTATGGCTATGCGCAGGCGCAGGACAACCTCTGCACCATGGCCGATGCCTTCCTCACCTACCGCGGCGAGCGGTCGAAGAACTTCGGCGCCGATGCGCTGCTCGTGTACCCGGGAACGATCGGCCGGCCGAAGAACATCGAATCCGATTTCTTCCACAAGCACGTGTTCTCGGGCGAGGCGGTCGACGCCTTCGCGCAGGCGCAGCCCGACAAGCTGAAGAAGCTGGTCGAAGGCTTCGCGGCGGGCTACAGCCGCTACGTGCGCGACCTGAAGGCCGGCGGCGAAGCGGGCGCGCATGCGGCCTGCCGCGGCGAGGCCTGGGTGGCTCCGATCACGTCGGGCGATATCTGGCGCCGTCTCTACGCGGCCAACCTCACGGCCGGCTACGGCAATTTCGTGACGCAGATCGCCAGTGCGCTCGCGCCCGCATCGACGGCCGGACAGGCGCAGGCATCGGCGCGCGCATTGCGCCGCACGCCGGGCACGCAACTCGCCGCGCTGCGCGCGCAGCCCCCGAAGGCGCCCGCCCTGGAGGTCGGCGGCAAGCATGGCGTGGGCAGCAACATGTACGCCTTCGGTACCGCGGGAACGGGCGACGACAGCGCGCTGCAGTTCGGCAACCCGCACTGGTACTGGCGCGGCCCCGACCGCTTCTACCAGGCCCAGCTCACCATCCCCGGCGAGCTCGATGTGAGCGGAGCGTCCTTTCTGGGCGTGCCGCTGATCCTGATCGGCTTCAACCAGAACGTCGCCTGGAGCCACACCGTCTCGGCCGCGCGGCGCTTCGGCTTCTACGAGCTCACGCTGGCCGAGGGCGACCCGACCAGCTATCTGCGCGACGGCAAGGCGGTGAAGATGAAGCCCAGCACCCTCACGGTCGAGGTCAAGGGCGGCCCCGCGCAAACCCGCACGCTCTACAAGAGCGAGTACGGCCCGCTCGTCAACCTCGCGGGCATGAGCCCCGCGCTGGCCTGGAGCCCGCGCACGGCCTTCGCGATCCGCGACATCAACGCCGACAACTTCCGCGCCTTCCGGACCTGGCTGCGCTGGGACCAGGCGAAGTCGCTCGACGAGTTCATCGCCATCCAGCGCGAGGAGGCGGCGATCCCGTGGGTCAACACCACCGCCGTGGGCCGTGGCAGCGCCAAGGCCTGGTATGCCGACATCACGGCCGCACCGAACGTCTCGCCGCAGCAGTCCGAGCGCTGCACCACGGCCGTGGGCAAGTTGCTGGCCACCGCGCTGGAGCGCGTGCCGGTCTTCGACGGATCGCGCAGCGAGTGCGACTGGCAGACCGACCCCGACTCGGTGCAGAAGGGTGCCGTCGGACCTTCGCGCATGCCCAGCCTGCTGCGCGACGACTACGTGGCCAACATGAACGCCAGCGCCTGGCTCACCAACCCGAACGAGCGGCTCACCGGCTATCCGGCCATTTTCGGGGGCGTCGAGACCGGGTTCACCCACCGCTCTCGCCTCGGCCACCTGATGGCGCAGGCACGCCTGAGCGGCACCGATGGCTATGCGGGCAAGACGGCCACCGCCGCGACGGTGCGGCAGATGGTGCTCGACAGCCGCGTCTACACCGCGGAGCGCTTCAAGGCGCAGGTGCTGGCGCTGGTGTGCGCGGTGCCGCGCATCGACGTGGCGGCCGCCAACGACCCCTATCTGGGCGACACGCCCGCGGGCACCGTCCGGACCGCCGAGGCCTGTGCCGCGCTGCGTGCCTGGGACGACACCGACAACATCGATGCGCGCGGCGCGCACGTCTGGGACGAGTTCTGGGGCCGCGTGGAGAACGCGATTCCCAAGACCGATCTCTATGCCGTGCCCTTCTCCACCGAGGACCCGCTCAACACGCCGCGCGAGATCCGGGCCAGCGCGGCCGATGCCTTGCGCCAGGTTTTCGGCGCCGCGCTGATGCGCATCGAGGCCAGCCCCTACCCGGTGAACGCGCCGCGCGGCGACTACCTGTTCGTCACGCGCAACGGCCGCAGGATTCCGCTGTTCGGCGGCATGAGCGACCTCACGGGCGTCTTCACCACGACCGCCACCTTCAACCGGCTCGATCGCGGCGGTTACAACCTGGACGGCGACTCGGTCATCGCCAACAGCTACATGCAGATCGTTCGCTTTCCGGCCGGCAAGGTGGAGGCCGACACCTTCCTGACCTATTCGCTCTCGGACGACCCGGCTTCGGCGCACCACGCCGACTACACGAGGGCCTACAGCGCCAAGCAATGGCTGCGCGTGCCCTACACGGAGGCGGAGATCGCGGCCGACCCGGCGTACAAGGCCGTGGCCGTGAGCGAGTAGGCGGGCGAGCGGGGGCCGCTACCGGTGCGCAGAGGTGTCGATGACCCGACCTTTCCTGCAACCGGATGGCCATTTCGCCTACTTCGCCCGGCGGCGGCACGGCCGGATAAGAACCGTGCCGGCCACCGCCGTCGGGTGATCGGACTCCACGGGCGGTACGCATCAGCTCACAGGGTCGGCGTTTCGAAGAGAGGATGTCCCCATGAGCTATCGCCACCTGTCATTGAAGCTGGACGAGGCCGTTCCCGGCCATTTCCGCTGGATCATCGCCTCGGACGGCAACCCGAAGTCGGTCGCCGTCAGCGACGAGGACTTCGACCAATGGATCGACGCGCTGGAGGACGGCATGCGCGCGATGTGCGACCGGACGCCGGACGACGAGCCCGACGTCGACGCGCACCGCTAGCCACCTGTCCCTCACCGGCGCGGTCAGCGCACGCAACTGAAGCTGCTGGCGCGATCGACGTCACCGGTCCCGTCGTAGCGCGGCCAGGCCGGGTACTCGCACAGCGGGCGGGTGCGGCCGTTGTTGCCGGCGTTGGCATCCGTCACCGTGAGCCCGGAAGGCGCCACGCCCTGCTCGACCCAGCGTTCGAGCGCATCGACCGAGTCGAAGCGCACGTCGTAGGCGCCGCTGCCATGCCCGTAGCCGGGCACCTCGTAGTACTTGAGGAAGGCACCGACCCGCTCGCTGCCCATCGCCGCGACGGCGCGCCGATAAAACTCCTCGGACGAGCCCGCTGGAATCAGCGGATCGGCCATGCCGTGCACGATCAGCACCTTGCCGCCCTTGTTCGCGAACGCGCTGAGGTCGGGATCGATGTCCAGCCGCGACGAGATGTAGCGCAGCCGCTGCTGGACGTAGCCGTTGGCATCGACGGCGAACAGGAAGGGGTCGTAGCTGGCATCGCGGTAGACCATGTACTTCACGAAGGACTCGCCGATGTAGGTGGCGAACGCCATGTCGAAGCGCGAGGGCGTGGCCGGTGCGCTGCTGCCCATCGCGGGAATGAGGCCGCCGTTGAAGATGTTGAGCGCGGCGTAGCCGTCGGTGCCGTTGGCCAGCAGGTAGGGCAGCTTCAGCGGCGTGGCATAGGCACGGAAGCCGCCGATCTGCGCCATCGACAGGCAGCCGTCGCCGGTGTCGGCGCCGCCTGGGCAGGCGAGGGTCGCGGGATCGAAGGCGCAGGCCGAGACCTTGGAGATCACGCCATCGGTCGCGCCATCGAGCGCGTCGCAGGCCGCGACCACCGAGCGGGTCAGCAGCTGCTGCTTGGCCGGGTTCGACCAGGCGCCGGGCGCGGCGAGCGCCTTCGAGGTGATCGCGTAGTTGGTCAGCATGCCCGTCAGCGACCAGGCGGGGAAATAGGCGATGACACCGTCGTAGAGCGCGGGCCAGCGGTCCGCGACGTAGAGCGCCTCGCGGCCGCCGCCGGAGCCGCCGGCGGCATAGGTGCGCACGGGCGCCGCGCCGTAGCGCCGCGCGATCAGCTTCAGCGCGACGTCGCGCGTCTTGCGCAGCTGGTCGCCGAAGTAGTTCTCGAGCGCCTCGTCGTTGAGCGCGAAGCTGGCCTCGGCGGCGCTGCCGCTGTGGCCCGAATCGCTGCCGAAGGCGGCATAGCCGCGCGCCAGCGGCGTGGCGAGGCCCGAGGCGCCGGGCGCATTGCCGTTGCCCGCGATCACGCTGCCGTCGTAGCCGCCGCCGGTGAGCTGCATGGCCTTGCGGTTCCAGGCGGTCGGCAGGGCCAGGTCGAACTGGATCGGGGGTGCGCTGGCGTCGACCGGTGCGATCGATCCGGTGACGCGGCAGTACTCGCCGACCGCGGTCGATCCGCTGCCCGCCGGCGCGATGAGCGTGGTGCTGGAGACCACGGCGCCCGAAGTCGGCAACGCGATGTCGGCGGCGGGGATGCCGAGTCCGTTCAGGGCGGCGCAGGCTTCGGCCGCGCTCGGCGCGGGTGCGGGAGGCGGTGCGGGCGTATTGGAGGCCGGCGCGGGCGCGGGTGCGAGGCCCGAAGCCACCGGGGCGAATCCGCTGCCTCCGCCGCCGCCACCGCATCCGGCCTGCACCGCGAGCGCGATGACCGAGGCCGCGAGCGAGATCCTTCGCTTCGAAACCTTCGTCGTGGGGGTGTAGCTCTCGTTCATCTCGTCGTCTCCTGCATCTGCGTTGGAAATCTCTGTCGGCCTCATCGCCCGCGATAGACGGGCGGGCGCTTCTCCATGAAGGCACGCGGCCCTTCGCGCGCGTCCTCGCTGGCGAACACCATGGCCTTGGCCCGGTTCTCGAGCGCGAAGCCTTCGGCGAGCGACAGCCCGCTCGCGGCGCGCGCGGTGCGCTTGATCGCCTGCAGCGCGAGCGGCCCGTTGCGCGCGATGCGTTCGGCCAGCGCGCGTGCCTCGGCCATCAGCGCCGGGCCGGGCACCACGCGGTTGACCAGGCCGATCTCGCGCGCTCGCGCCGCGTCGATGGGCTCGCCGGTGAACATCAGTTCCATGGCCAGCGGCCACGGCAGCTGCCGCGGCAGCCGCACCATCGAGCCCGCGAAGGGAATCAGCGCGCGCGTGGCCTCGGGCAGGCCGAACCGGGCGTGCTCGGCCGCGATGCGCAGGTCCGTGCCGAGCATCAGCTCGAAGCCCGCGGCCAGGCACACGCCGTTGATGGCGGCGATCACGGGCTTGTCGAGTTCGAAGTCGCGCAACCCCGAGGCCGCGAGCACCTTCGGGTCGGACAGCAGGCGCCGGTCCCACTCGTCCTCTGGCGCGCGGGCCCCGCTCATCAGCGGCAGCGTGAGCGACAGGTCGCCGCCCGCGCAGAAGGCGCGCTCGCCGGTCGCCGTGACGATGGCCACGCGCAAGGCGTCGTCGGCCGCGAAGCGCATCACCGCATCTGCGAGCAGGCACAGCATGCGCGGCGTCAGCGCGTGGTGCGTGGCGGGCGCGTCGAGCGTGATGGTGGCGATCGCGCCGTCGATGTCGAGGCGCACCGGCGGGCTCATGCGCCGCCTCCGGCGCGCTCGTCGATCTCGTACGGGATCGCGAAGGCGCGCATGAGCGCGTGCAGGCGTTCGGCGTCGGGCATCGCATCGTCCGTGCCGCGCCGGCGGAAGCGCGCCTGCAGTCCGCGCGCGCTGTCCTCCACCGCGACGGCCACGCCATCGAGCAGGCCGGCGTCGCGCAGGCGCTGCGTCAAGGCGTGCTCGCAGGCCAGGGCCCGCAGCCGCGGCTTGTAGACCTTGCCGACGGCGGTCAACGGGATCGCCGCGAGGATCTCGATGCGCTTGGGGAACGCGGGCCGCTCCGGAATGCGCGCGTTGGCGAAGGCCGAGAGCGCCTCGGCATCGACCCGCGAACCGGGCCGCAGCGACACGTAGGCCACCGGCAGTTCGCCCGCGTACTCGTCGGGCTCGCCCACGGCAGCGGCCAGTTCGACCTCGGGATGCTGGAGCAGCGCCGCCTCGATCACCTGCGGATCGATGTTGTGGCTGCTGCGGATGATCAGGTCCTTGGCGCGTCCGGTCACGAACACGCGGCGCTGCGCATCGACATGGCCGATGTCGCCGGTGATCAGCCAGCCGTCCTCGAAGGTGCCGGCGTTGCGGTGCGCTTCGGTGTAGCCGGGGCCCACGTTGGGGCCACGCAGGCGCAGCACGCCGCTTTCGCCCGGCGCGCAGTCGCGGCCGTCGTGCGCCACGGCCTTGACCTCGGTGAACGGCAGCGGAATGCCGCAGGAGCCGTGGACGCGCGGCGCGAGGAAGGGTTCGATGCTGACCACGCCCGCGCACTCGGTCATGCCGAGGATGTTGCGCACCGGAATGCCGAACTTCCGCTCGAAGGCGCTGGCCAGTTCGTTGGGCAGCGGCGAGCCGCCGGTGAGCAGGGCGCGGACGCGGGCGTGGTCCGCGGGTTCGGCCTCGAGGCCGAGCAGCGTCGCGATCACGGTCGGCACCGTGGCCAGCAGGCTCACGTCGTGCTGCCGCACGACGCTCCAGTAGCGCCTCATCAATGCCGTGTTGCGCAATCCGAGCAGGGTCGGCAGCACGATGCGCGCGCCGCTCAGCAGCGCCGAGAAGCCGTAGACGAAGGAGCCGGCGACATGGAACAGCGGGAAGCCGTTGAGGATCACGTCGTCCTCGCGCATTGCATACAACTGGGCCGCGCTCCAGGCGGCGTGCAGCTGGTTGCGATGCGTGTGCTGCGCGAGCTTGGGCGCGCCGGTCGTGCCTCCGGTGTGGAAGAGGGCGGCCAGTCCGTTGGCGGATCGCGTGGAGGGCGCGGGTGGCGCATCCGCCGGCATCCGCGACAGGGCCGTGTCGAAGTCGATCGCGCCCGGCGCCCCGCCGACGGCGAGCACCTGGCGCAGCGCGGGGCAGGCGTCGGCCAGCGTTGCGGCACGCGACCAGATGTCGAGCTCGGGATGCGGGCCCAGCGCCACCAGGATGTTCGCGCGCGAGGCCCGCACGAGTTCGGCCAGGTGCGCGGCGTCGAGCAGGTAGTTGATCGGGCAGACGATGCCCGCGGTCTCGGCGCCCAGCAGCGTCAGCCAGGCCTGCGGAATGGCCGGCAGCAGCATCGCGACGCGCGGCGTCTCGCCGGGTACGAGGCTGGCGAAGAGATGCGCCGCGCGGCGGATGTCGGCGAGCAGTTCTGCGTACTGCCAGTGCCGCGGCGGCGTCGCGGGATCGGCGTCGAGCAGGTAGCTCAGCGCGATGCGCGCGGGATGCAGGGCGGCGACCTCGCACAGCGCGTCGTACACATGGCCGTGGGCCATGAAGGAGGCGTAGGGCCGCGCTTCGATGCGCGCGAGGTCCTCCGCATCGCGGATCCGGTGGTGTTGCATGGGTCGATGGGGCGCGGTCGGCGCCCGTTCCTTGTTCTCAGTCGCCGCGGAACCCGGAGGCCTTCACGACCGCGGCCCAGCGTGCCGCTTCCTCGCGCAGCATGCGGTCGGTGTCGGCGCGGCCCGCGCCGACGATGCTGAAGCCCGCTTCCACGAGCTTGGTGCGCGCGTCCTCGGGCTGGACGGCCTTCACGGACTCCACGCCGAGCAGGTCGAGGATCGCCGGCGGCGTGCCCTGGGGCGCCATGAGTGCGAACCAGGAGGAGATGTCGATCTTCGGATAGCCCGACTCCGCCATGGTCGGCACCTCGGGCAGCAGCGGCGAGCGCCGCGGCGCGGTGGTGGCGAGCGCGCGCATCTTGCCGCCCTTGATCTGGGCGTTGCCGAGCGCCGTGGAAACGAAGGCGGCCGAGACGTCGCCCGAGAGGATGGCCGTGACCGCGTCGCCCGTGCTCCGGTAGTGCACCGGCTCGACCTGGAAGCCGGCCGCTTCACCGAACAATTCGGCGCCGAAGTGGCCCGAGGTGCCGGCGCCGAAGGTGCCGAAGTTGAGCCGGCCGGTCTGCGCGCGCGCCGCCTTGACGAAGTCCGCCACCGTCCTGTGCGGCGAGTTCGCGGGCACGGCCAGCAGGAAGTCGACCCGCGCGACTTCGCTGATGCCGGTGAGCTCGCGGCTCGGCGCGTAGCCCAGCTTGCCGAAGGCGGCCGGCGCGATCGAGATCGAGCCGACCTCGCCGAGCAGCAGCGTGTAGCCGTCGGGCACGGCCTTGGCGACCGTCAGCGCCGCGATCTGCCCGCCGGCGCCGGGCTTGTTGTCGACCACCACCTGTTGCTTGAGCAGCTCGGACAGCCGGATCGCGAACAGCCGCGCCAGCACGTCGGGCGCCGTGCCGGGCGCATAGCCCACGGCCAGGCGGATCGGGCGGTCGGGATAGGCCTGCGCGCGGGCGGCGAGCGGCCATTGCGCGAGGGTGGGCACCAGGGAGGCGGCGAGCAGGGCGCGGCGTGAGAGCGTCATGGGGGATTCCTTTGGCCGCCAGTGTCGCGATGGGGGACTTTTCGTCTGTCCCCTGCGATGTAGACAGGGCGCGCCCTGACGGGGAAAACCCGATGCGGCCGGAAGGCGGCACGCCGATAGGCTCCGTGCATCCCACCGGCCGTGTCCATGCAGCTCATCCCCCTCTCGCCCGCCATGCCCGCGCTCGCCACCAGCGCGGACGGACGCGCCGTCGATGCCATGGCGGGACTGATCGCCTGCATCGGCGCCCACGGCTTCGCCAACGACGCGCTGGCGCAGCTCAACCGCTGGCTGCCGGTCTCATGGCTGTCGGTGTTCCGGCTGTCCGACCATGCGCCGCCGCGCATGCCGGCGTCGGGCAGCTACCGCGCGCCCGACGGCACTGCGGAATCGTGGGAGGTGTACCGGTCGTCGCTCTACCGGCAGGACCAGACCTTCCTCGCGGCGCGCGAGCAGATCGGCCAGGCCCGCTGCACGCTCGTGCACTGGCATGCGAAGGAGATTCCCGCGGCGCACCGCGAGCGCATCTACACGCGGCACGGCCTGCGCGAGCGGCTTTCGGTGGTCTGCAAGGACAAGGACGACGGCCTGCTGGCGATCAACCTCTACCGGCACGAGAGCCTGCCGCTCTTCACGGGCGAGGAGATCGAGTGGGTCGGCATGGGCGCGCCGATCCTGACCTCGTGCGTGCAGCGCCACCTCGATCTCGCCGGCGCGCGCGAGCAATCCTTCGATGCCCGGCTGTCGGCGCTCACGCGCCGGGAGCGCGAGGTCTGCGAGCGCATGCTCAAGGGCTGGACCTACGAAGGCATCGCCAACGACCTCGGCATTTCCGCCGGAACGGTCAAGACGTTCAGGGACCGGGCCTTCGATCGCCTGGGCATCCACCACCGCAACGAACTGTTCGCGCTGGTGCTGGTGAACACGCCCTAGATGTGCAGCGCGGCCAGCGCGCCGATCGCGATGCCGGCGAGCGCCACGCCATACATGGCGCGCTCGAGCCACTTCCTGCGCGTCAGCAGCGCGATCGCCGCGAGCGCGATCGACACCTGCAGCACCGTGGTGGCCTGCGCCCAGCGGTGGTGCTGGTGCATCTGTTCCTCGGAGGAGGCATCCCAGCGGACGGACTCTTCCTCGAGCTTCTTCGCCGCGGCCTGGATCTCGCCCTTCTCCTGCTCGTAGCGCGCGACCTTGACCTGCCAGCCCTGGCGGCGGACGTCATCGGTGGCGGTGTCGCGCGCGAACTCGGCCAGCGCCTGCTTGGTGCTCTTCGACTGGAAGTAATTCCACTGGTTCGAGGCCTCGGTCTTCTTGATGGCCGCGTTGTTCTTGTAGAGCCCGGCGTTGGCCTGCGTGGCACCGCCCATGTACGCGAAGATCGCGCCGATGGTGGCGATGGCCGCTGTGCACACGGCGATCTTGCCCGTGACGCTCATGCCGGCGCCTTCGGCCGCATCGCCGTGGCCATGGCCGTGGCCGCCGGTGGCGGCGTGTTCGAGTTCGTGGTCGTGCGGGCCGTGCACGTGAAATCCGTGTCCTGACATGGGGTCCTTTGTTTTCAGAAAGATCTGGACGGCGCGGGAGTATGCACGGGCGAGGCGCGGTTGCGGGCTTGGGGAAAGTCCTGTCGGCTGGGGCTTTCGGCGTTGCGCCGGTCGCCGGGTATGCAGGGCGGCCGTGCCTTCAGCAGTCCAGGCGCAGCCACTGCGCCGCACCCAATGTCTTGCGGATGTCCTGGCGTGCGCGCGCAAGGAGCTCGGCCAGCAGCGCGGTTCGCTCGGTGCTCATGCGAGCGTTGGCCGCCGCCAGCGTGACGGCGCCCACCACCTGGCCGAGGCTGTCGAGAAACGCCATGCCCAGCGCGGTCACGCCCGGGTTGACGCGGTTGCGAATCACGGCCACGCCCGTGCGCACGGCATCGGCCACCGATGCTTCCACCTGCGCGCCCGGAAAGCCCCATTGGCGTTCGATCCGCGGCGTCACCCGGCCGAGGATGGACCGCCGTTCGTCCTCCTCGAGGGCGGACAGGATGGCGAGTCCGCCGGCGCCCCAGCCCAGGGGCCTGCGGCTGCCGATCTGGAGCGTGACGACGCGCAGGGCGGTCGGGCCCTCCGCGAGGTCGAGGCAGACGGCTTCGTCGCCGCTGCGCAGGATCAGGTAGGAGGTCTCCTCGGCATCCCGGGCCAGGCGCTCGAGCGCCGGACGCAGCTGCGCGCGGATGTCGAACTGCTGCGCCGCGGCCAGCCCGAGCTCGTAGGCGAGCGGCCCGATGACGTAGTGGCGCGTCTCCTCGATCCGCATCGCCAGACGTTCGTCGAGCAACTGGGACAGCAGCCGGTGGATGCTGCTGTTGGGCAGGCCGGTGGCCTTGGCAAGGTCGGTCAGGGCCATGCCGCGCCGGCCCGCCGTGGCCAGCAGCCGCAGCACCGCGGCGGCGCGCTGCAGCGAACCCTCGCGGCCCGCCTTGGCATCGGATGGGGCGGCCCGCTGCGCCATCGTTCAGTCGGCCTTGATGCCCCGCGCCGGTATCAGCTGCGCCCAGAAACCGATCTGCTCGCGCACGTAGCGATCCATCTCCGCGGCATCGCTGCCGATGGCTTCCATGCCGAGGTCCGCGAGCTTCTGGCGCACGGCGGGCTGCTCGATGGCCTTGCGCATCTGGCTCGACAGCGCGGCCACCACGGACGCCGGCGTGCCCTTGGGAGCGACCAGCCCCTGCCAGGCGTAGACGCCCGACGCCGCGTAGCCCAGCTCCTTGAGCGTGGGGACATCGGGCAACTGGGGCATGCGCTGGTCAGACGTGACGGCCAGAGGCGTCAGGCGACCTTCCTTGACGAAGGGCAGCGTGAGCGACGGCGACACCACGGCGATCGGAATCTGGCCGCCGGCCACGTCCTGCAGCGCTGGCGCATCGCCCTTGTAGGGCACATGCGTGGCCTTGGCGCCGGTGGTGGAGAGCAGCACCTCCATCGCCATGTGATGGGGCGTGCCGACGCCGGCGGACGCGTAGGTGAGGCTGGCGGACTTCCTGCCGTCCGCGACCAGCTGCTGGATCGAGCGGATGCCGCTGGAAGGGTGCGTCACGATCAGGAGGGGGAAGCGTGCCATCAGGCCGATGTTGGCGAAGTCGGTGAGCGGGTTGTACCGCACCTTGGGATAGATCGCGGGATTGAGCGCGAGGATCGCGATGTCCGCCGTGAGCAGCGTGTAGCCGTCCGGCTCGGCGCGTGCCACGGCTTCGGCCGCGATCATGCCGGCGGCGCCGGCCCGGTTGTCGACCAGTACCTGCTGCCCGAGGCCCGTCGACATCGGCGCCGCGACCGTGCGCGCGAGCACGTCGGTGCCGCCGCCCGGCGGGAATCCCACGACCCAGCGGATCGGCTTGGCGGGATAGCCTTGCGCCGCGGCGCCAAGGCTGAACAGGGCGCCCGACAGGCCGAGGGCCAGTGTGCGGCGGGTCATCGAGAAGGGTGGGTTCATGCGGGTCTCCGTGGTCTTGAATGGGGTTCGTTCGGCGGTCGCGGCTCAGGCGGCCTGCGCTTGCGCCCGCCGGGCCAGGCTCGGGTTGGAGGGCGCGAAGAGGCCTTGCTCGAGCTGTCCCAGCAGGTCTTCGAATTCCCCGGCCGTCCGCACGGCGGCGAAGACGTAGCGATCGGGGCGCACGAGCAGCAGCGTCGCGTCCAGCGCGCGCAACTGCTGCGCCACGAGGCCATCGCGCTCGCACACGGTCAGCACGCCGGGGGCATGCCGAGGCGGCTGGTCGTCGCGGGTCACCCGCACTTCACGGCCATCGATGCGCTGCCATCGCGCCGCATGGGCCGCCGAAAGCCAGGCCGGCGCTTCGGGGGCGCTGCCGACCATCAGGAACCCCGAGGGCAGCAGGTCGTCCAGCCGTCGATGGCCGCCGACGCCGACGACGCCATCGCGCACCCAGGGCTGGACGAACAGATCGCCGGCCCCGGGCGCCAGCCGTCCGTCGGGCAGGCGCCCGAGGAAGCCGTCCTCGAGCGGGGGAATGAACTTCTGCCGCACCGTCACCGCGGTTCCCGCGGCGAGTTCATCGCCCAGCCGACTGTCGCGCTCGCGCGCGGCCTGCTCGTCGAGCTCGCCGATGATGAGTCCGAAGGCCTTCGCATGCGAGACGACGGTGCGAACGTGTGCCTTGCGCTCGACCTCGTAGCTGTCCAGCAGGGAAGAGGCATAGCCCCGTCGTTCGACGCCGTCGATCTTCCAGGCCAGGTTGAAGGCATCGCGGATGCCGGCGCACAGTCCCTGTCCGAGAAAAGGCGGCATCTGGTGCGCGGCATCGCCCATCAGGAACATGCGGCCGCGCCGCCAGCTTTGCGCCACCAGCGCGTGGAACCGGTAGATCGCGGTGCGGTGCAGCTCGAGCGACGCTGTGTCGACGAAATCGGCCAGCACGGCGAGCACGGCCTCGTCGGTCGAGAAGTCCTCGGGCGTCTCGCCGGGCAGCAGCTTGATCTCCCAGCGCCGCAGATCGTCCGGGCCCACGATGTAGGTGCCGGGCCGCGACGGGCGGCAGTACTGGACGCAGCGCGCCGGCAGGTCCACCGGGCCGCGCAGCCAGGCATCCACCACCATCCACCACTCGTCGAACGCGAGGTCCTCGATCCCCGCGGCCATCTGGCGCCGCACGGCGCTGCGTCCGCCGTCGGCGCCCACCAGGTAGCGCCCGCTCAGGCGGATGTCCGCGCCATCGGCAAGGCGACGGCAACGGGCCACCACCTCGTCGCCCACCTGCTCGCATCCCTCGAAGGCATGCCCGAGGAACACCTCGACACCGGCGCGCGCCTCGAGCCCGCGCCGCAAGGTCGCTTCCAGTTCCGGCTGCACGAACATCCAGGTCGGCTCCCAGGCCAGCAGGTGCGGCGGCGGCGCGGGATAGAAGCGCTTGATCACCTGCCCCTCGATGCCGACGAAGTCGGTGCCCGGGTGCGGCGAGGTCGTGGCGGCGATCTGCTCCGCCAGGCCGCATTCCTGGAAGACGCGCATCGCCTCCTGGTCGGCGGTGATGGCGCGCGGCTTGTCGTAAATCCCGCTGGCCTGGTCCACCACGGCTACACGCAAGCCGCGGCGGGCCATCAGGTTGGCGAAGGTGGCACCGCTGGGGCCGTAGCCGACGACGAGGATGTCGAAGGCGGTGGTGCTCGAAGAAATCATGTGCTGTCTCTTGCCGGGTGCGCGTGTGGGCCGCCGGCTCACTGTTGTTCGATGCGGGCGTCGTGGACCACCTGCTTCCACTTGGCGATCTGCGACTGGACGAAGTCCCGCGCCGCGCGATCGCCCGCCGGCGCGACGACCTCGCCGCCCGTGTTCTCGAGTTGCCGCGCGACCTCCGGCGAGCGCAGCACCCGTGCCAGCGCGGCGCGCAACCGCGCGGACACCTCCGGCGGCAGGCCGCGCGGCGCAGCCACGGCGGTCCACGACATCACCTCGAAGCCCGGCACCGATCCGGCGGCCGGCGGCACGCCCGGAAGCAGAGGCGAGGGTACGAGCGAGGTCACGCCGAGCGCACGCAGCCGTCCACCCTCGACCTGGGCCTTGGCCACGGTCACCGAGTCGAACAGCAGGTCCACCCGGCCCCCGATGACGTCCTGCACGGGGGCGCCGCCGCCGCGGTAGGGAATGTGGTTGAGCCGCATGCCGGCCATGGCCTGGAACAGCTCGCCCGAGAGATGCTGGGTCGAGCCGACCCCCACCGAGCTGTAGGAGATCTGGCCCGGTGCCGCCTTCGCGGCGGCCAGCACGTCGGACAGCGACTTGTAGCGGCTGTCGCTGCTTGTGGCGATCACGAACGGAAAGCGCGTCACCAGCCCCAGCCATTCGAAGTCGTCCACCGGATCGAAGGCAAGGCTGCGATACATGGCGGCCGAGACGGCATGGCCGCCCGTCATCAGGATCAGCGTGGAGCCGTCGGGCCGGGCCTTGGCGGCCGCGGTGCTCGCGATGTTGCCGCCGGCGCCGGTCCTGGCGTCGACCACCACGGTGCGGCCGAACTCCTTGCCGAGGCCCTGCGCCACGATGCGCGCGATCGTGTCGGCGTTGCCGCCGGCTCCGAAACCCTGCAGCAGCGTGATGGGGGGCTCGGTGGCGTGGACTCCTGCCGTGAGCCAGAGGCCCGCGAGCATGAGCACCAGCGTGCGCTTGCGAATCATGTTTTGTCTCCTTCGTTGGTCTTGCGGGGGGCGCCGTTCGTTGCGGCGCGATCGCCGACGTGCCCGCCGGGGCGGGACGCTCAGTCGGATCGTTCAGTCGGATTGGCGCGCGTAGCCCGTGCCGCCGCCGAACAGCGTGTGGCGTTGCGACCAGTCGTGCGTCGTCTCCCACAGCGCCAGCACCTGTGGCGCTTCCTCGACGAAGGACTGCAGCCTCGCCGTGTCGCGGCAGGTGCGCGTCGTGAGCTCGAGCCGGTGGCCCGAGGGGTCGAAGAAATAGATCGAGCTGATGAAGTCGTCGTGGTTGGTGGGGCCGACCACGGTCATGCCGCGGGCCTGCATGTCGGCCTTGGCGCGCAGCAGCGCCTCCATGTCCTCGACCTCGAACGCGAAGTGCTGGATCCAGTCGGGCGACTCCATGTCCTTGACGTTGCCCGGATCGCGCGGGCATTCGAAGAAGGCGATGTTGCTGCCGTCCTCCATCTCGAAAAAGATGTGGACGTGCGGCGAGTATTTGCCGGTCGACGGCACGTGGTCCTCGCCCATGGCGTGGGAGAACTTGAGGCCCAGCACTTCCGTGTAGAAGGTCGTGGTCTCGCGGGCATCGCGGCAGCGGTAGGCGGCGTGGTGAAGCTTCTTGCAGAGCATGGTGGTTTCCTTGGAAGAGGTTCAGCGGGGCGTGGCAAGGGCCGATGCCGCCTGGGCGCGGTGCACGGCGTTGTCGATGGCGTTGTCGATGGCGCCGAAGATGGAGGCGCCTTCGGCGTCGAGCATCTCGATGCGCACGCGGTCGCCGAAGCGCAGCCACGGCGTGCTGGCCTTGCCGCTGGCCAGTTCCTCGTCGGCGCGCTTCTCGGCGAGGCACGCGTATCCCGTGCGCGCATCCAGGTTCGAGACCGCGCCGGCGCCGACGATCGTTCCCGCGCTAAGGCTGCGGGTGCGCGCGGCATGCGCGATCAGCGTCGGGTAGGTGAAGAACATGTCGCGGCCGGTGTTGGCGCTGCCCATGGGCTCGCCGTTGATCGACGACAGGATCGGCAGGTCCAGCTTCTCGCCGTCCCAGGCGCCGCCCAGTTCGTCGGGAGTCACCGCCACCGGCGAGAAGGAACTCGTCGGCTTCGCCTGCATGAAGCCGAAGCCCTTGGGGAGTTCGCTGCGGGTGAGGGTGCGCAGCGTGAAGTCGTTCAGCAGCATGAGCAGCTTGATGTGGCCGCGGGCCTCGGTGGCGCTCACGCCCATCGGCACGTCGTCGAGCACCACCGCGAGCTCGGCCTCGTAGTCCAGCCCCAGCGATTCGTCGGGGATGCGCATCGCGTCGCGGGGACCGATGAAGCGATCCGACAGCCCCTGGTACATCAGGGGATCGGTCTTGTAGTTCGGCGGCATCTCGGCACCGCGTGCCTTGCGGGCCTTCTCCATGTGGTGCAGGTAGACCGAGCCGTCGAGGAACTGGAAGGAACGCGGCAACGGGCTTGCCAGTTCCTCGGGGTCGAGGGCGAAGCTGCCCGGAAGCGCGGCCTCCCTGGTCAGTGCCTGGTAGATCTCGTCGAGCGCGCCGCGCGTGCTGTCCCACTGCTCGATCGCCTTCTGCAAGGTGGTGGCGATATGGGGCACGGCGATGCCGCGCGAGAGGCTGCGATCGACGACGATGAGGGTGCCGTCCCGGCCCCCTTGCCTGAGGCTTGCGAGTTTCATTGAGCGGGTCTCCTGGGTGCTGCGGCTGGCGGCGGCGGGTGCATCGCATCGCTGGTCCGTGCGGTCATTGTGTGGAGCGCGATCCCGGGCCGAGGGGCGATTTCCGCTCAGCGGAAATCACTTGGCTCGCAAGCCGTTTCGGGCGTGCGCGCGGGCGGCGAGGGGTTCACTTCCATAATGGCGGCCAGTCCAGCTCTCTCGAACCTTCCGCAGACATGTCCGTCATCAAAGCCGCCACGCCGCGTCGCGCCCCCAGGGGCGAAAAATCCGAGCGCACCCAGGCGAGCCTGCTGGCGGCGGCGCGCGAGGTCTTCGCCGAGCGCGGCTTCGAGCGCTCGACGACCTCGGAGATCGCCCAGCGCGCGGGCGTGTCGGAAGCGACGCTGTTCACCTACTTCGAAAGCAAGCGGCGCCTGTGCATCGACGTGGTGGGCCGCTGGTACGACGAGATCAGCATCGAGCTCGAGGAGCAGGTGCCGGCGATCGCCGGCTTCGAGGCCAGGCTGCGCTTCGTGATCCAGCGGCACCTGACCCATCTGATGGGCGACGGCATCGGACTGTGCGCGCTGGTCCTCGGCGAGGGGCGGATGGTCGATGCCGAGTTCTCCGGGCTCATCGCCGAGCTCAAGCGGCGCTACACCTCGCCCTTCATGGCGGCGCTGAGCGAGGCGCGCGAACTCGGCGAGGTGCGCGGCGACGTGCCGCTGCGCCTGATGCGCGACATGGTGTACGGCTCGATGGAACACGTGCTGTGGGACTACGTGACCACCGGCACCAAGCCCTCGATCGCATCGACCGCCTCGCAGCTGACCGCGATGCTGATGGCGGCGTTCGCATTCGAGGCAGCGCCGGCGCGCGCCGCCCGCCGCTTCCAGTCCGATGTGCTCGCGGCGGTGCGCCGGCTCGAGCGCGACGCGGGCTCGGCCGAAGACGCCGCCTAGCGCGTCGGTCGGGCGGCCCCGGCCCGATATCGACGCCGTCCTCCAAAAAATGAGTCAGGCTCAAGCCGCGCGTGCGAGGCTGGCATTGGTGCGCCTGTTGTCAACTTCGAAGTTGCGCATGTATAGTTGAGTGACACTCAAATTACGATGCGGAGACCCCGATGGGACACGGTGACCCGGAGATCCAGCGCGCATTGCGCTCGGTTTCCCTCGACGACAAGTACGACGGCGGCAGCGGCGCGGCCTACCTGAGCGGCACTCAGGCGCTGGTCCGGCTGCTGCTGAACCAGGGGGAACGGGATCGCCGCGCGGGGTTGCGCACGGGCGGCTTCGTCAGCGGCTACCGCGGCTCGCCGCTGTCGGGGCTCGACCAGGCGCTGTGGGGCGCGCAGGCCCGGCTCGAGGCACGCGACATCCGCTTCCAGCCGGCGATCAACGAGGACCTGGCCGCCACGGCCTGCTGGGGCACGCAGCAGCTCGCGCTGTTTCCCGAGGAGGCCAGGGTCGATGGCGTCTTCGCGCTGTGGTACGGCAAGGGGCCCGGCGTCGACCGCAGCGGCGACGCGCTCAAGCACGGCAACGGCGCCGGCACCTCGCGGCTCGGCGGTGTGCTGGTGCTGGCGGCCGACGACCACACGGCCAAGTCCTCGACCTTCGGCCACCAGAGCGAGCAGGCGCTGGTGGCGGCGTTCATCCCGGTGCTGTATCCCAGCAGCGTGCAGGAGTACCTTGACCTCGGCGTGCATGGCTGGGCGATGAGCCGCCACAGCGGCCTGTGGGTGGGCATGAAATGCGTGTCGGACGTGGTGGAGACGACGGCCGTCGCCGACGTGGACCCGCAGCGGGTGACGGTGAACCTGCCGGACGCGGGCGAAGCGCCGCCGCCGGACCTGCACATCCGCTGGCCCGACGTGTGGGCCGAGCAGGAGCCGCGCATCGTGCGGCACAAGCTGCCCGCCGCGCTCGACTACTGCCGCGCCAACGGGCTCAACACGATCGCGCTCAAGACCGCCTCGTCGAGGCTGGGCATCGTGTGCGCCGGCAAGAGCTACAACGACGTGCGCGAAGCCTTGCGCCTGCTCGGATGGACCGACGCGCAGGCGGCCGAGCGCGGTGTCGCGGTGCTCAAGCTCGGCATGGTCTGGCCGCTGGAGCCGCAGATCGTGCGCGCGTTCGCGAGCGGCCTCGACGAACTGCTCGTGGTCGAGGAGAAGCGTCCGCTGATCGAGCAGCAGCTCAAGGACGAGCTCTATGCGGACGCGGTCGATGGCCGCAAGGCCATCCGCATCTCGGGCAAGAGCCGCGGCGGCATCGGCGGTGAGTGGAGCGTGGGCGCCGAAGAGCGCCTGCTGCGCAGCGACTACGAGCTCACGCCGCCGGAGATCGCCGCCGCGATCGCGCAGCGCCTGGGCCTTCCGGTGAATGCCTTCGAGGCCGACCCGCGCGCCCTGGCATATGGCGCACCGGCGGCGCCGGCCGCGGTGCGCAAGCCCTACTTCTGCTCGGGCTGCCCGCACAACACCTCCACCGTGGTGCCCGAGGGATCGCGCGCCATGGCCGGCATCGGCTGCCACTACATGGCGAACTGGATGGACCGCGACACCAAGGCCTACACCCACATGGGCGCCGAGGGCGTGCCGTGGATCGCGCAGCGCCTGTTCTCGACGCGCAGGCACATCTTCGTCAACCTCGGCGACGGCACCTACTTCCACTCGGGGTCGCTGGCGATCCGGCAGGCGGTGGCGGCCGATGCCTGCGTGACCTACAAGGTCCTGTTCAACGACGCGGTGGCCATGACGGGCGGGCAGCCGGTGGAAGGCCAGCTCACGGTCTCGCGAATCTCCGAGCAGGTCGCCGCCGAGGGCGTGCGCCGCATCGCGGTCGTCAGCGACGACATCGGGAAGTACCGCGACGCGGGCACGCGCTTCGCCGCCGGGACGACGGTGCACGAGCGCGGCGAGCTCGACCGCGTGCAGCGCGAACTCGCCGCCTTCGAGGGCGTGTCGGTGCTGATCTACGACCAGACCTGCGCGAGCGAGAAGCGCAGGCGACGCAAGCGCGGCACCTATCCCGACCCGGCCATCCGCTACGTCATCAATCCCGAGGTGTGCGAGGGCTGCGGCGACTGCTCGGTCAAGAGCAACTGCCTGTCGGTGGAGCCGCTGGAGACGGAGCTGGGGCGCAAGCGCAGGATCAACCAGTCGTCCTGCAACAAGGACTTCTCCTGCGCCCAGGGCTTCTGCCCGAGCTTCGTGGCGGTGAAGGGCGGCAAGCTTCGCTCGAGCCCGTCCAGGAGCGATGTGCTTGCCTGGGAGCCGCCGCCGGAGCCGGTGGTGCCCGAGCTCGACGGCACCTGCGGCATCCTCGTCAACGGCGTCGGCGGAACCGGCGTGGTGACCATCGGCAGCCTGATCGGCATGGCGGCCCACCTGAGCCACCGCGGCTGCAGCGTGCTCGACATGGCAGGGCTCGCGCAGAAGGGTGGCGCGGTGTGGAGCCACGTGCAGCTCGCGCCCACGCAGTCGGCGATCCTGTCGTCGCGGATCGCGTCGGCGCAGGCGGACGTGCTGATCGGCTGCGACCTCGTCGTGAGCGCGCATCCCGACAGCCTCGCCCGCCTGCGCGAGGGCCGCACCCGCGCGGTGGTGAACCTCGACGTGGCGCCGACCTCGGAGTTCGTGAAGAACGCGGACTGGAACCTGCCGACGCAGGCGCTGAAGGCGGCGCTGGAAAAGGCCTGCGGCGCGGACGTCCAGTGGCTCAAGGCGCAGGAGGCGGCCACCTGGGCGCTCGGCGACGCCATCTACGCCAACCTCGTCATGCTCGGCTTCGCCTGGCAGAAGGGCTGGATTCCACTGTCGTCGCAGGCGCTGGAACGCGCGATCGAACTCAACGGGCAGCAGGTCGAGAAGAACACGCAGGCGTTCCGGCTCGGCCGCTGGTGGGCGCACGACGCGCCGCGCGTGCTCGCCGCGATGAAGCCCGCGAGCACGGTGCAGTGGCTGCCGCGCGTCAATCGCACGCCCGAGGAAACCGTCGCGCGTCTGTCCGAGCGGCTGGTGGCCTACCAGGGACCGGCGTATGCGCGCAGGTTCGCCGCCTTCGTCCGGTTCGTCGACAGCCAGTGCGCTGACGAGACGCACCGCCAAAGTTTTGTTGTTGCAGTGGCGCAGAACCTTTTCAAGCTCATGGCCTACAAGGATGAGTACGAGGTCGCGCGCCTTCATTCCGATCCGGAGTTCATGGACTCGATCCGCCGCCAGTTCGACGGGGAGATCCAGCTGCAATATCACCTCGCGCCGCCCCTGCTCGCCAGGAAGAACGACAAGGGCGAGCTTCAGAAGACGGCCTACGGCGCCTGGATGGGCCGGGCCTTTCGCGTGCTGCGGCACGGCAAGGTGCTGCGCGGCACGCCCTTCGACCTCTTCGGCTACACGCACGAGCGCCGCACCGAGCGCGCGCTCGTCGAGGAGTACCGCGCCGCGATCGGCACCGTGGTCGCGCACCTGGGCAGCCATGCGTCGCCGTGCCTGGAACTCGCGCGCTTGCCGCAGCAGATCCGCGGCTATGGCCATGTGAAGGAGCGCGCGGTCGCGGCGGCGCGGGCGCGCCAGGCCGAGCTCTTCGAGTCCATCACCGGCAAGCCGCTGCCGCCGGGACCGATGGCGGACGGCTACGGCAAGTACCTGGAGTACGGCTGGTGACGAACGCTTCGCCAACGACGGACCGCCGCAGCCGCAGCGCCGTGCGCGCGGCCGAAGGCATCCTCTCGACACTGGACGACGGCGTGTGGCGCATCCAGATCCATCGCGCGTCCAAGCGCAACGCGCTCACGATGACCATGTTCAGAGCCCTGGCCGAGAGCCTGGGGCTGGCGCAGTCCAACGACGCCGTGCGGGCGATCACCTTGTCCGGCCTCGGGCCCAACTTCTGCGCGGGCCACGACCTGAGCGCCTTCGACAGCTGGCCGCAGGGCCCGGGAGACCCGGTGCCGTGCTTCCTTCATGCACTGGCCGACGTGCGCAAGCCGCTGCTGATCGGCGTGCACGGCTCGGCCGCCGGCATCGGCGTGACGATGCTGCTGCACGCGGACTGGGTGGTCGCGACGCCCGACGCGGTCATGAAGCTGCCGTTCGTCGACCTGGGCATCGCCCCCGAGGCCGGGAGTTCCCTTCTGCTGGCGCGCGCCATCGGTGCGCTCAGGGCGAGGCGCCTGCTGCTGGGCGGCGAAGCCTTCACCGGGCAGCAGGCCCACGACTGGGGGCTCGTCTCCGAGTTGGCACCGGCCAATGAACTCGCGACCTGCCTGCAGCACCGGGCCCGCGCCTTGGCGGCCAAGGACCCGAAGACCTGCCAACGCATCAAGTCGCTGCTGGTCCCGGCCGCGGAGGTGCGTGCGCGCATCGACGAGGAGATCGAACTGATCAACACCGGCGTGGCCGAGCGCCGCGCCTTGCAGCAGACCGGATGAATCCAGCCATGACAGCACCGACACCGCGCAAGGCGCACATCGTGTATGCCCATCCCGAACCGAAGTCCTTCGTCGCGGCGATGCGCGACCGCGTGTCCGAGCGGCTGACCGCCGACGGCTGGCAGGTCGGGCTCTCGGATCTCCATGCCATGGGCTTCAACCCGGTGGCGAGCGCGGCCGACTTCGTCGAGCGCGAGAAGCCCGACTACCTGGTCTATTCGCTCGAGCAGCGCCATGGATGGCAGCGCCGCGCCCTGGCCCCCGACATCCTCGCGGAGGTCGAGGCCGTCAGGCAGGCCGAGCTGCTGGTGCTGGTGTTCCCCGTGTTCTGGTTCTCGGTGCCGGCCATCATGAAGGGCTGGATCGACCGCGTGTTCCTGTCGGGGCTCTTCTACGGCGGCAAGCGCATCTACGACCGCGCGCCCATGGCGGGCAAGCGAGCCCTGGTCGTCACCTCGCTGGGCGGGCGCAGCCACATGTTCGGCGAAACCGGCATCCACGGATCGATCGAACTGATGCTGCGGCCCTTGCTGCAGGGCTCGCTCGGCTATGTCGGCTACGAGGTGTTCAAGCCTTTCGTGGCCTACCACGTGCCCTATGTGACGCAGGCCGAGCGGGGCGCGATGCTCGAGCAGCTCGGCCGCGAGACCGACGCGCTGTCGCGGCGCGAGACGCTGGTCTTTCCCTCGCTCGATGCGTATGACGAGGTGCTGCGTCCCCTGGAGCGATGCGTGGAGCGGATCGGCGATGCCGGCGAGCAGGGCAGCGACGTCCAGCGGGCTGTCGAAATCAACCGCCGGCTTCGGACGCCTGCCAGTCGTCGCTGAGCCCGCCGAGCAGCGGGTGGTACATCTCGTCGCCGCTGTGCTGGGTGAACTCGACGTTGACCTGGTCGATCCGCAGTTCGAGCAGTTGCGTCGTGGCCTCGACCAGCGCCGCGGCCAGGCCCGCGCGCTGCTCCGGCGGCCGCCCCTTGCGGATGTCGCACATGATGAGCGCGGCTGCGTAGGGCTCGTGGTCGGTGCAGCGCCAGAGGCCATCCTCGAGTTCGCGGATGGCGACCGAGATGCGCCGCACGTTGGCCTGCATGTGCTGGCTGTAGATCGCGCCGAAGCGTTGCGCGAGCTGCTGCTTGACGGCGGCGGGGTACTTCCGGTGGACGTCTATCTGAAGGTAGGGCATGAAGATCTCCGGGATCAGGGTAGGGAAACGAGGGCCTCGATGGCATGCGCGATGGACAGCAGCCGCCAGTCCTGCCCGCGGCGCCCCACGAGCTGCAAGCCGACGGGCGCGTGGCCCGGGCGATGGATGGGGATGCTGATCGCGCACAGGTCGAGGTAGTTGAAGGGCGCGGTGCTGCGCAGCAACTGCGTGCGCACCGTGTCTTCGTTGTCTTCGCAGTCGCACAGCAACGGCGCGACGACGGGCACGGTCGGCAGCAGCAGGATGTCGAGCTCGGCGGACTCGGCGTCGAACTGCCGCTGCAGGCGCGGGCGCAGCGCCGTCGCCGCCAGGTAATCGGCCGCGGAGATGTCGCGGCCCATCAGGATCCGCGCACGGATGCGCGGGTCGTAGTCGGCGCCGCGCCGCTCAACCAGCTCCCGGTGCCAGGCGAAGGCCTCGGCGAACTGGATCAGCGAATGCCCGCGCTGCGCGAGCACGCGCTCCAGCGCGGGCGGGTCGTGGGCCTCGACGTGCAGGCCGGCCTCCTTCAGGCGCGAGGTGGCCCGTTCGAAGGCCGGGGCCACCTGCGCGTCGAGCCCGGCCGCGAACAGGCTGGCGGGTACGCCGGCCCGCAGTCCGGCCAGCCGCACCGGCGTCAATGCGCGATCGCCTTCGCCGCTGAGGATGCCCAAGACGCGCGCGCAGTCCTGCACCGAACGCGCGAGCGGACCAATGGTGTCGAAGGAGGGGGCGAGCGGAATGCTGCCCGCGAGCGGCACCCGGTCCTGCGTCGGCTTGAAGCCGACGACGCCGCACAGCGCGGCGGGCACGCGGATCGATCCCGCGGTATCGGAGCCGATCGACGCCATGGCCATGCCGTCGGCGACGCTGACGGCCGCCCCCGACGACGAGCCGCCGGGAATGCGCCGGCGGTCCCAGGGGTTGCCGGGCGTTCCATGGTGCGCGTTCAGGCCGACGAGCGAATAGGCGAACTGCGGCATGTTGGTGCGGCCGACCAGCACGGCGCCCGCGCGCTTCAGGCGCTCGACCACCGGCGCATCGCGCGATGCCGGCGGCCGATCGTCGAGGGCCGGCGATCCGGCCCGGGTGACTTCGCCTTCGACGTCGAACAGGTCCTTGATCGAGATCGGGACACCGGCGAGCGCCGAGGGCACATGGCCATGCGCTCGCAGCACGTCCATGGCGCCGGCGACCGCGCGGGCCGACGCGGGCCAGACGCGGGTGTGGACGCGACTTCCCTCGCCGACGGGATCGGCGATGTTCGCGAGGCAGCGTTCGACAGCGTCGATGCTGCGCGCTTCGCCGCGACGGAATGCGTCGGAGAACGCGGTGAGGGTGGGAGGGGGCGGGACTTCGGGGGGACTCATGGTGGCTTCCGTTGGAGCAGTGCGGCAGGGCCGACGGCCATGGCGTGGAGCACGCGGCCGTCGGTCGTAGGAATGCGCGCCTTGCCAGGCGCGCAACGAAGCTATCGCGGCAGCGCGCGGCCGCCTTCGTAGCCGAGCAGCTGGTCGTACAGGTCGGTGCGCCGATCGCGGTGCAGGTCGTTGTTCTGGTTCCAGATCGGCGCGAGGCGCGCGGCGCCGAGGTCGATGTCCGCATAGAGGATGGTCTCCTCCTCGGGGCCGGCGATCTTGCCGACCGGCCAGCCGTTGGTGCTGGTGATCAGCGAGTTGCCCATGAAGCCGGCACCGCGCTCCTGGCCCACGCGGTCCGCCGCCGCGATGAACACGTTGTTCGCATGGGCGGCGGTGATGGTCAGGTAGGCGGCCATGCAGACTCCGCTGGCGTCGTACAGCGGCGGCGGCGTCCACACCCAGTTGGTCGGCAGGCAGATGATGTCCGCGCCCTGTTGCGCGACGATGCGGGTGGTCTCGGGAAACCAGATGTCCCAGCACACCAGCAGGCCGATGCGGCCGATGGGCGTGTCGAACACGGGGAAGCCCTCGTCGCCGGGCGTGAACCAGAGCTTCTCGTTGTTCCACAGATGGGTCTTGCGGTAGCGGCCGATGTAGCCCTTCGGGCCGATCAGCACGGCGGTGTCGTAGATGCGGTCTTCGTCGCGCTCCACGATGCAGCCGACGATGTAGATGTCGTGCTTGGCCGCGATGGCGACCCAGCTGCTCACGGCGCGGCCATCGGGAATGGTCTCCGAGTGCGCGAAAGCCTCGTCGCGACCGGTGAAGCAATAGCCGGTGGTCACCAGCTCCGGCAGGACCACGAGCTTTGCGCCCTGCCTGGCCGCGGCCTCGAGGTGGGACTGCGCGGCATGCAGGTTGCGTTCCAGGTTCTCCACGCCGACCTTGGGGTCGCACTGGACCACCGCGACGCGCACGGGGCTTGCCACCAGCCCGTCCTTCGACACCGCGCTGAAGGTATCGCGGACCGCTTCGTTCGAATGAATCATGTTCTGTTTCCTTTGGATGTTGGTTGCAAATTACAACCACGCTGAGCATAGCAAATTCAGGTTGTGTTTTGCAACCAGAAGCGAAATCGAAGACTCAGACGCCCAGCAGTTCCTGCAAGGCGGAGGTGTCGGCGCGCAGCTGCTGCGCGGTGGTGCTGCGTTCGATGGCGCCGCGATGCAGCACATAGGCGCTGTCGGCGAGTCCCAGCGCGAAGTCGAGGTCTTGCTCGGCGATCAGGATCGACAGGCCCTGGGCAGGCAGGCGCCGCAGGCTGTCGGCGAGCTCGCCGACGATCGAGGGCTGCACGCCCTCCGTGGGCTCGTCGAGCAGCAACAGGCGCGGCCGGATCGCCAGTGCACGCGCGATCGCCAGCATCTGCTGCTGGCCGCCGCTGAGCTGACCCGCGAGGGCACGCACGCGCGGCACCAGCGCCGGAAACAGCGCCAGCCCGGCGTCGATCGCGTGGCGCGGATCGTGGCCGTGCGCGATGGCCGCGGCCGCGATGTTCTCGGCGACCGAGAGCCGCGCGAACACGTGGCGTCCCTGCGGGACGTAGCCGATACCGGCTCGTGCGCGTGCCTCGGGCGCATGCGCGATCGCCTGGCCGTCGACGCGCACCTCGCCGCCGTAGCGGGTCAGCAGGCCCATGATGTATTTGAAGGTCGTGGTCTTGCCCGAGCCGTTGCGGCCCAGCAGCGCGACGATCTCGCCGCGCCCGACCCGCAGCGAGACGCCGTCGAGCGCAGGCAGGGCGCCGTAGCCACCCGAAGCCTCAGTGAGCTTGAACATGGGCATTCCTTCCGAGGTAGATGTCCAGCACCCGCTCGTCGGCACGCAGTGCGTCGATGCTGCCTTCGGCGAACAGCTGCCCCTGGTGCAGCACCGACACGTGGCCACCGAGCTGTTTCACGAACTCCATGTCGTGCTCGACGACGACGACGGCCAGCGTGCTGCCCAGCGTGGCCAGCAACCGCGCCAGCGCGCGGCGCTCCTCGCCCGACATGCCGGCGGCGGGTTCGTCGAGGAACACGATCCGCGGTCGCTGGATCAGCACCATCGCGATGTCCAGCCATTGGCGCCCGCCATGCGGCAGCGACCCGGCGGGCAGCCGGGCCACCGCCTGCAGGCCCATGGCCGCCAGCGCCTCGTCGGCGGCGACGGCGGCCTGGCGCGCATCCCGCGCCACGCGATGGGCGGCGATCCAGAGGTTCTCGTGCACGCTGAGTTCGGCATAGACCAGCGGCGCCTGGGTCTTGATGCCGGCGCCGGCCTGCACGCGCCGGAACAGGGGCCAGCGCGTGACATCGCGCCCGTCGATCGTGATCGTGCCCCCGTCGAGCCGGTACTGTCCGCTGCAGCAGCGCAGGAAGGAACTCTTGCCGGCCCCGTTGGGACCGATGAGCGCCGCGGCACGGCCTTCGGCGAAGCTGCGCGACACGGCGTTCACCGGCACGATGCCGCCGAAGCGCTTGATCAGCGCGGTGGCATCGAAGGCCACGCGTCCGCGCGGCGGTCCCGCGCTGGCGATGCGCGCCAGGCCCTCGGCATTCACGCTCGCATGCTGCAGCGCCGATGCATTGACGGCCGACGGCATGCGTTGCCGGGCCAGGCCGCGCGCGATCGAACCGGCCATGCCGGCCAGCCCACGCGGTGCGAACAGCACCAGCGCGATCAGGCACAGGCCCAGGATCAGCGTGGCCTGTCCACCGGCCGCGCCGCCGCCGAGCCAGAACGACAGCGCGCCCACCAGCACCGCGCCGAGAAAGGCGCCCGCGAGGCTGCCGATGCCGCCGGCAAGAACGTAGATGGGGACCAGCAGCGCTTCCTGCGCGCTGAAGATCGAGGGGCTGATGTAGGCGCCCCAGGCGGCGTACAGCGTGCCCGCCAGTCCCGCGATCGCACCGGACACCGCGAACAGCACCAGCTGGAAACGCCGGGTGTCGTAGCCGAGCAGCTCGGTCTTCTCGGCACTGTGGCGAATGCCTTGCACCACGCGGCCGAAGGAGGACGCCATCAGCCAGCGGCAGCCGAGGTACACGAGCGCGCAGACGACGAGCACGCAGGCCAGGGTCTGGTTCGGTGTCATCGGCGGTGCGTCCAGGCCCAGGCCGGCGACGAAGCCGGGGATGTCGGACATGCCGTTGTCGCCGCCCACTCTCGCCCGCCCGATGCCGGCGTTCAGCGACACCGAGGCGGTCCAGAGGATCAGCGTGCAGGTGTAGGTGAGGATCGTGCCCTGCAGTTGCCCGAGGCGACCGTAGAACACGACCCAGCCGATGCCGGCCGCCGCGAGCGCGCCGACCAGCGCGCCGAAGGGCGCGGCCAGCAGCAGCGGGTTGCCCAGGCCCGGCGCCAGGTTGATGGCGAGGACGCTGCCGGCATAGCCGCCGAGGCCGTAGAGCGCGGTCTGGCCCAGGCTGAGGAAGCCCATCTGGCCCCACACGAGGGCCAGGCTCAGGCCGAGCAGGCCGGCGATGAGCCAGGAGGCGATGGTGTTCGCGAGGTAGGGCTCGATCCACGGCACCGCGAGCAGCAGCGCGCAAGTGGCGGCCGGCGCCGGCAGCCAGCGGGGCAGGCGAAGGATCGCCGCGGGCGCGCGGCCGGGTGCCGATGCCACGGGCGTGCTGGAAGGGGAAGACGACATACGCGATCGATCCTTAGAGTTTGAGGCGCCAGCCCTGGGTGACGCCGAGCGGGAACCGGCACAGCAACAGCAGGGTGGCACCGAAGAACAGCAGGTCGCCCAGCACGCGCGAGCCATAGCTCGCGACCATGGCGGAGCCGGAGCCCAGCGACAGCACCGACAGCACGGTGCCCGAGACGATGGCCGGCCCGGCCGCCACGACGGCGAGAAAGCCCTTGATGGCGAGCGCGAAGCCCATGTTGGGCGCGGCCGGAATCACGGGCAGCAGCACGGCACCGGCCAGGCCGGCGGAGGCGCTTCCGATGGCGAAGGTGATGCAGCTCAGCCGGCGCGCGTCGATGCCCAATGCCGCGGCCGTGGTCCGGTCCTGCACCACGGCGCGTGCGAGCACGCCGTAGCCGGTGCGCGTGAGCAGCAGGTAGAGCGCGACGGACAGGCCGGCCGCGATGACGACCAGCACCAGCAGGTAGCTCGAGACCACGCCGCCGCCGATGCGCACCGAGCCCAGCGGCATGCCGATGCCCGGCGTGACCGTGCCGAAGAGCAGCACCGCGCATTGGTACATCACCAGGCCGATGCCCCAGGTCACGAGCATGGTGTCGAGCAGCCGGCCGTACAGCCGGGCGATCAGCAGGCGCTCCACGGCCGCGCCGAAGACGCCGGTGAACGCCGCGGCGAGGACGCAGGCGAGCCAGAACGGCACGCCGTGCTGCGTCGCCGTCAATGCGGTGTAGGCGCCGAACATGATGAACTCGCCATGCGCGAGGTTCACCACGCCCATCAGGCCGAAGACCACGCCGAGTCCCAGGGTGGCGATCAGCAGGATGGCCGCGCTGGTGAGGGCCAGCACCAGGGCCTGCAGCAGATAGTTCCAGTCCATGGCGTTCAGGTGCCGGCGGGCGTGAACTGGGTCGCTTGCGCGGGCTGCTTCAGCAGATCGCAGCGCTCGTTCTCGTACACGGGTTCCACGTCGGGAATGTGCGCCACGAGGTCGAACCCGCGCTGCGCATTGCCCTGCGCGATGTACATGCTCTGGCGCAGGTGGTGCGACCTGGGCACGAGCGCCACCGGGCCGTTCGGCGCCTTCAGTTCCAGTCCGCTCTCCAGCGCCGCGCGCACCTTCGCGGTGTCGAAGGCGCCGGCCTTGCGTACGGCGGCGGCCCACAGCTGCGCGGCGTTCCACACGTCGACCGCGGCCTCGACGATCGGCTCCTTCTCGCCGTAGGCCTGGCGCCAGGCGGAGCGGAAGGCCTTGTTCTGCGGGTTGTCGATCCACTCGAAGTAGGGCAGCGACACCACGACGCCCGCGGTGGCCTGGGGCGAGACCACGATCTGCTGGTTGCCCGAGCCGAAGTTGGTCGACACGATGCCCATGCGTTGGCCCAGGCCCGCCGCGGCGAACTGCTCCATGAAGCCGGTCTGGTTGGCGCCGACGGGCAGTGCGAACACGAAGCTCGGCCTGGCCGCCTCGATCTTCTGGATCGTCGAGGAGTAGTCGGTCACCGTGAGCGGCAGGAACTCGACACCGACGACTTCGGCGCCGGCCTGGCGCGCGTACTCCCGCACCCAGGCGGCGGAGATGGTGCCGAAGTTGTAGTCGGCGGCCATCACGTAGATGCGCTTGCCATAACGCTGCACCGCCCAGCGGATGAGCACGCTCAGCTGCTGCGAGGCCGACGGACCCGTGAGGAAGGTGTGCGAATCGCACACGCCGCCTTCGTACAGCGACGAATAGAAGTACAGCGTGTTGCTGCGCCGCGCGACGGGGCGCACCGCCTCGCGCGCGGAGCTGGTGAGACCGCCGAACAGCGCGGCCACGCGGTCGCGCATGACCATCGTGTTGGCGTACTGCGGGTACTTGTTGAGTTCCGACTGCGCATCGGCCTGCACCACCTCCACCGTCCGGCCCAGGAGTCCGCCCTGGGCATTGATGTCGTCGACCGCCAGGCGCAGCGCCCGGCTTTGCTGCAGGCCGTAGATGTTGAGCCCGCCCGTCAGGTCGAAGATCGATCCGACCTTGACCGGGTCCGCCGCATTCGCGGCGGCGGGCATCAACGCGCAGCACGCCGCGAGAAGGAGGCCGTGCAGCAGGGAGGTCCGGCGTGTGCGTCGTGCGTCGCGGACGGAAGGCGCATGAGAGAAATCAATGAGGGTCATCGTTGGCCTCGTGGAGGTGAGGAGCGTCTCGGGTTGTGAGGTGGGCCTATGTGGTTTCATAACGAAACCAGAACGAGCATATGCCAAGTGGTTTAGAATTACAACCACTAACGAAGGAGGTCCAGGCCATGGCCAAGTCAGAAGCGATGCGGGTCGACCCGTGCCCGATGGCGCGCGCGCTGTCGATCGTCGGGGACCGCTGGTCCCTGCTCATCGTTCGGGATGCCTTCGACGGCACGCGCCGCTTCTCCGATTTCCAGCGCGACCTGGGCGTGGCCAAGAACATCCTGGCCGACCGGCTCAAGACATTGGTGGACGAGGAGGTGCTCGAGCTGGCGCCGGCGTCGGATGGCTCGGCCTACCAGGAATACATGCTGACGAAGAAGGGCGAGGAACTGTTCCCGCTCGTGGTCGCCTTCCGCCAGTGGGGCGAACGCTTCATGTACCGCAAGGGCGAGAAGCATTCCGAGATGCTGGATCGCTCCGGGGGGCGCCCGTTGCGCCGCATCGAGATTCACGCGCAGGATGGCACGCTGGTCACCGGGCGCGACGTGCAGGTGCGCAAGCTGCAGGAAGCGGGCGCGGGCCGACGACGGGCCGCGGCCTGAGCGAGCCGGCGCGAAAGCCCATGAGCAAAGCACCGGCACCGGCGAAGAAAAGCCGCCCCACGCGCGGCGATGCGCAGCGCCAGACGATCCTCGACGCGGCCTCGCTGCTGTTCATCGAGAAGGGGTTCGGCGGCACCAACATCAATGACATCGCCGATGCCGTCGGCATGACGCGCACGGCGCTCTACTACTACTTCCCGAGCAAGGAATCGATGCTCGAGGCGCTGACCCGCGACGTGACCGAGCGCGCCAGCGACCTCACGAAGGAAGTGGCGCGGCGCGCGGAAATCTCTCCCGACGAAGGCCTGCGCCAACTGATCCTGCACCACGCCGGCCTGATCCTCGCGCACCCGCTGCAGTTTCGCGTGGTCGAGCGCAGCGAGAGCAGCCTGCCCGAAGCGCAGCGCCTGGCCGCGCAGGCGGCGCGCCGCGCCGTGCGGGACGACTTCGTGAACGTGATCCGGCGCGGCATCGCGCAGGGCGTGTTCGTGCCGGTCGATGCCGACGTCGCGGCCTTCTCGATCATCGGCATGTGCAACTGGTCGGCGTGGTGGTTCGACAGCCGCCGCAACGAGCCGGTCGAGCCCGTGGCCGAACTGATCGCCGAGCTGGGGCTCCGGATGCTGCGTGTCGACAGTTCCGTCAAAAAAGCGCGCGCGTCGACACGCGGCGCGGCCGGGCAGGCGGAGGTCGGCCAGGCCTTGTCGCGCATGCGCGATGCGCTGGAACAGCTCGAGAGCACGCTCGGCACCAAGGGCTGATCGCACGGCCCGCGAATCGGTATTAACACCAACGTCAAATATTTGACGTTAGTGTCAAAGAGGCCTAGCATTGGCGCACGTCAATGCCAGGAGCGCCTGCGCGCGATTCGCCCCAATGAGCCGTCCAAGCCCGTCTTCCCCACCAGCCGCCCAGGCCACCGCCGGCTTTCTCAACACCGACTGGAATCCGCGCGATGTGCCGCCTGGCACCGTCACCACCAACGTGGTGCTGCGCACCGCCGACCAGGCCGCCACCGGCGGTTCGCTGTACCGCCCGGCCACGCCCACCGATACGGTGGTGTGCGTGATGCATCCGCGCGAGTTCATGGCCTGCCATTACCTGATCCCTGACATCGTGGGCGCGGGCCATGCGGCCTGGTCGCAGTCGCCGCGCTCCGTGGGCAACGACCTGCGGCTGGAGCACGAGTTGGCGCTGCACGACGTGGCCGCCGGCCTGCAGTACCTGCGCGCCGCGGGCTTCCGCCGCATCGTGCTGCTGGGCAATTCCGGCGGGGCCGGGCTCTATGCGCTGTATGCGCAGCAGTCGGCGCTGCCGGGCGCGCAGCGCATCGCGCGCACGCCCGGTGGCCGGCCCACGCAGCTGGCCGACCTCGAGATGCCGCTGGCCGACGGCTTCGTGCTGGTCGGCCCGCATCCGGGCCAGGGCGCGCTGCTGCTGAACTGCATCGATCCCAGCGTGGTCGACGAGAACGATCCGCTGTCGGTCGATCCCGCGCTCGATCCGCTGTCGCCCGCCAACGGCTATGCCGGCAAGGGCAAGACCCGCTACGGCGCCGAGTTCGTGGCGCGCTACCGCCAGGCGCAGCGGGCCCGCGTGGCCCGCATCGACGAGCGCGCGCGAACGCTCGTCGCGCGTCGGCAGGCCGCGCGACAGCGCGTGAAGGAGGCGCTGGCCGCCGATGGAACGCCCGACGCGGAAGACCAGCGGCTCGCCGGCCACACGCCGATCTTCAACGTCTGGCGCACCGACGCCGACCTGCGCTGCTTCGACCTGTCGCTCGATGCCTCGGAGCGCCGGTTCGGTTCGCTGTGGGGCGCCGATCCCTATGCCTCCAACTACGGCGCCGTCGGCTTCGCGCGCCAGTGCACGCCCGAGAGCTGGCTGTCGACCTGGTCGGCGCTGTCGTCCAACGCCTCGCTGGCGAAGACCGCGCCCGCCATCACCCAGCCCGTGCTGGTGATCGAGTACACGGGCGACCAGGCCTGCTTCCCGAGCGATGTGCAGCGCATCGTCGAGGCCATCGGTTCGCCGGACAAGCGCCACCTGAGCGTGCGCGGCGACCACCACGGCCGTGCACTGGCGAGCGGCGAGCCGCCAGGCCGGCTCGAGGCTGGCCGGCTGCTGGCCGAGTGGCTGCAGGCGCGGTTTCCGCACTGAGCTGATTTCCTTTATCCGGGCGCCGCGGCGCCCGCCCATCGACATCCTGTTTTCTTCGAGGAGGCCCCGCCATGCCCGTTCCAGACCTTTCACCGCCGCCCCTGCGCGGCGTCGACCACACGGCGCGCCCGACTTGGCGGCTGCGCGAGACCGTCGAGTTCTACCGCGACAAGCTCGGCCTGCCGCTGGTGCACGTGATCTCCGCGCGCGGCTGGGGGCCGGCCACGCATCCGGACTTCCTGCACTTCTTCTTCGACAGCGGCAACGGCAGCACCATCGCCTTCTTCTATTACCTGGGCAGCGAGGAACCGGCGGGGTTGCGCGAGCGTGCCGCCGCCCGGCCGCTGCCCGACGACCATGTCGCCGATGCCACGCACACGGCCTGGCTCGTCGAGGGGCCCGAGGCGCTGCGCGCCTGGAAGCAGCGCCTGGAGTCGCAGGGCCTCGAGGTCTCGGTGGAGACGCGGCACGAGGTGATCGAGTCGATCTACGTGCGCGATCCGAACGGCTACTTCGTCGAGTTCACGCACAAGCTGCGCCCGCTGACGGCCCTCGACGCCACCGATGCGCGACTCACGCTCGAGGCCGCGATGGCGGCGGAGGACGCGGTGCGCGAAACCGGCCATGCACTGGGCCCGGTCGACGCGATCTGGCAGCGCAAGGCCGTGCTGGTGGCCGCGCATGGCGTGGCGTCCGAGGCGCCGATCCGCCTGCCGGTGCCGCGCGTGGAGGAGTTCGCGCCGCTGGTGAGTGCCGCACGGCGGCACCCCGATTGCCGGGTGCGCGAAGGCGCGGAGTACGACCTGATCGAGGCCGACGCCGCCATCGAGTTCGAGCGCAAGGCGCTGGGCTTCAAACCGGCGCTGTGGTACGGCATGCTGACCGGCGGCGTGCACGGGCGCATCGAGCGCTTCGACCGCGACGTGCTGCGCATCGCGCCGGCGCGGGCCTGAGCCGGGCACGCAGGAGACACACATGCCGACCCTTGTCGAACACCCCATCGCCGGCGTGATCTACCCGGCGGCGGCGCGGGCCGAAGCCGCGCTGGCCAGCGGCGCCTGGATTTCGAGCACCGTGGGCGATGCGCTGCGCGCGACCGCGCGGCGCCATCCGCAGCGCTTGGCCTTCATCGGCGACGACCGCTCCATCGACTTCGCGCAGCTGGACGATGCCACCGAGCGGCTCGGCGCCGCGCTGCTGAGCCTGGGCCTCGCGCCGGGCGACCGCGCGATCTTCCAGCTCGGCACCACGGTGGAGACCGCCATCGCGCTGCTGGCCTGCTTCAAGGCCGGCATCGTGCCGGTGTGCTCGCTGCCGCAGCATCGCGAGATCGAGATCGGCCAGCTCGCAACGCAATCGGGCGCGCGCGGCTACTTCGTGCAGGCGGACTTCGGCACCAGCTTCGACCTGCCGGCCTTTGCCGAAACCATGATGGCGCGCCATGCGTCCCTGCGGCACCTTGTCGTGGTGCGCGGCGAACGGCCGGGCGCGGCCAGCCTGCAGGGGCTGATCGACGACATGCCGCTCGCGCGGGCACGAGAGGTGCTCGCGCGCGTGCGGCTCGGGCTGGCGGACGTGCTGAGCTTCCAGCTGTCGGGCGGCACCACCGGCGTGCCCAAGATCATTCCGCGCTTTCATGCCGAGTACCTGGGGCATTCGGCGGGCTGGATGCGGCGCTACCGCATCGATGCCGACAGCCGGCTGATCTGGTCGCTGCCGCTGATGCACAACGCCGGCCAGCTCTATGCGCTGATTCCGCCCGTGCTGATGGGCGTGCCGGTGGTGCTGATGTCGAAGGTGGACATCCCGCGCATGCTCGACCTGATCGGCAAGCACCGCGTGACGCATGCGCTGTCGATCGGTCCCATCGCGCCGCAGTTGCTGGCCTACCGCGACATCGCGCGCCACGACCTGTCGTCGCTGCGGCTGTTCTCCACCATGAGCCGCGCCGACACCTTGGAGGCGCACCTCGGCGTGCCGTGCTCCAACCTCTACGGCATCACCGAGGGCCTGCTGCTGGGATCGCCCGCCGATGCATCGGTGGAGGCGCGCCATCGGACGCAGGGCTGCTCGGGCTGCGACGACGACGAGATCCGCCTGCTCGAGCCGGCGTCCGAAGAGCCGGTGCCGCAGGGGCTGGCGGGCGAGCTGTGCTTTCGCGGTCCGTCGAGCCTGACCGGCTATTTCGCCAACGCGCAAGCCAATGCCGAGTCGTTCACCGCCGACGGTTTCTACCGCACCGGCGACATGGTGACGGCGCACCGCGTGGATGGCGTGCTGCACTACGCATTCGAGGGCCGCCTGCGCGACAACATCAACCGCGGCGGCGAGAAGATCGGCTGCGAGGAGGTCGAGGGCCATGCGAGCCAGCATCCGGCCGTGGCCGATGCCAAGCTGGTCGCGATGCCCGATCCCTTCTATGGCGAGAAGGGCTGCATCTTCATCATCCCGCGCCCCGGCATGGCGGCACCGGACGTGCAGGCGCTCGGGCGCTTCCTGGTCGAGCGCGGGCTGGCGAAATACAAATGCCCCGAGCGCGTGGAGGTGGTGGCCGAGTTCCCGCTCACGCGCGTGGGCAAGGTCGACAAGCCCGCCATGAAGCAACGCATCGCGGCCTTGCTGCAGCAGGAGCAGCAGCCATGAGCGCGCCCGTGCCCATCGAGTACCTGCGCAGCGAACGCCCGCTGGTCGTGCGTCGCCGCGTGCGCTGGGGCGAGTGCGACCCGGCCGGCGTGGTCTACACCGCGACCTTCGCCGACTACGTGATCTCGGCCGCCGAGCTGTTCTACGGCGTGTTGTTCGGCACCACGCCGCAGCAGGCGAAGAACGCGCAGGGCTTCGGCACGCCGAGCCGGGCGCTGTCCTTCGACTTCGTGCGCTCGCTGCGGCCCGACGACGAATTCGACATGACGGTGCGCGTGGCCGAGGTGAGAAGCCGCACCTACGTGCTGGCGATCGCCGCGACCACGCCGCAGGGCGAGCCGGTGTTCGACGCGCTGCTCACGCCGGTGTGCGTGGCGCGGCCCGAGCGCACTTCCATCGAGATACCGCCCGCGTTCCGCCAGGCGCTGCTGGACTACCAGCGCGATTGCTCCGCGGCGGGCGTTCCATCGACACCCGAGGAGTCCACCCCATGAAGATCGAGATCATCGGTGCCGGCCCGGCCGGCCTGTACTTCGCGCTGCTGGCGAAGAAGCACGATCGCTCGCACCGGATCACGGTGCACGAGCAGAACCCCGAGGGCGCCACCTACGGCTGGGGCGTCGTCTTCTCCGACATCGGGCTGTCGTTCCTGAAGGAGGCCGATCCGGATTTCTTCCAGGCCTTCATCGCGCACCACGAGCGCTGCGACTACATGGAGATCGTCCATCGCGGCACCCATGTGCAGGTGCATGGCAACCATTTCTCGCGCACCTCGCGCATCGACATGCTGCGCGTGCTGCAGCAGGCCTGCGAGCGCGAGGGCGTGCGCATCGAGTATGGCCGGCGCGTCGAGGACGCTCGGGCGCTGGCGGCCGATTGCGACCTGCTGGTCGCGGCCGATGGCGGCAACAGCGCGGTGCGCACCCAGATGGCCGAGCAGTTCCGCCCGCGGTTCGTGCGCCGGCGCAACAAGTTCGCCTGGTACGGCACGCACCAGCGCTTCCATCCGGTCTCGCTGATCTTTCGCGAAACCGCGCATGGCGTGTTCATCGCGCACAGCTACCAGTACGGGCCGGAGCTGTCGACCTTCCTGGTCGAAGTGGACCCCGACACCTGGCGGCGCGCGGGGCTCGACACCGCGAGCGAGGAGGAGAGCCGGCGCTTCTGCGCCGAGGTGTTCCGTCCCGAGCTCGGCGGCAATGAACTGCTGACCAACCGCTCGCTCTGGTTCGAGGCCAACATCGTCAGCAACGAGCGCTGGAGCCACGGCAACATCGTGCTGCTGGGCGATGCGCTGCGCACGGTGCATTTCTCGCTGGGATCGGGCACGCGCATGGCGATGCAGGACGCGATCGCGCTGCATCGCGGCGTGGTCGCCCATCCGGCGGACCTGCCGGCCGCGCTGCAGGCCTTCGAGTCCGCGCGGCGCGATGCCTCGAGCAGCTTCCAGCAGTCGGCCAGCCGCAGCCTCGACTGGTACGAGAACGTGGGCGAGCGCATGCACCTGGACCCGCTGCCATTCGCCTACGACTACATGCGCCGCACCGGCAAGGTCAGCCACGAGGACCTGCGCCAGCGTGACCCGCACTTCACCCGCGCCTGCGAGGCGCTGCAGCCTGCCGCCTGACGCGGCCCTTCCACAGGAGACGACCATGTTCCCGATTTTTCGCGCGACGACGCGTCGCGCGATGGCGTTCTGCGCCCTCGCGCTGGCCACCACCCCGCTGCTGGCGCAGGGCAGCTACCCGACGCAAACGGTGCGCAGCGTGCTGCCGTACTCCGCGGGCAGCGGCCCCGATGCCGTGATGCGGCATGTCGGCGAGCTGCTGGCGCGCGACTGGAACCAGTCGGTGGTGGTGGACAACAAGCCCGGCGCCAACGGCTGGCTGGCCATCGGCGAGGTGAACCGTGCCCGTCCCGACGGCCACACGCTGCTGACGCTGGACAGCACCTACATGGCGCTGCAGCCGCACCTGTACCGCAAGCTGCCCTTCGATCCGGTGCGCGACTTCGAGCCGGTGGCCGGGCTCTACACCACCGGCTTCTTCGTCGTGGTGGGGGCCAACTCGCCGTGGAAATCGGTGGCCGACCTGGTGAATACGGCCCGGGCCAAACCCGAGGGCGTGAGCTATGGCAGCTGGGGGCAGGGCAGCGTGGCCCATGTGGGCACCGCGCAGTTCGAGGCCGCCGCGGGCATCAGCATGATGCACGTGCCCTTCAAGGAGCTGCCGCAGCTCTACACGGCCGTGGCCACCGGCGAGGTCGACTGGGCCTTCGGCTCGGCCGCCACCGTGGGGCCGCTGTACCGCGCGGGCAAGGTGAAGCTGCTGGCCTATGCCGGCGGTGCGAAGCGCCTGGCCGGCTACGAGAACGTGCCCACGCTGGCCGAGGCCGGCGGGCCCGCGGGCATGGAGGTCGGCACCTGGGTGGCCATCTATGCGCCGAAGAACACGCCGGCGCCGACGGTGGAGCGCATCCAGGCCGGCGTCGCCAAGGCGCTGATGCAGCCCGCGGTGCGCGAGCGCATGGCCGGCTTCGGTTTCGAATCCTGGCGCGCCGGGCCCGCCGAGCTGGCGCGGGCGCAGGCCGCCGACACCCAGCGCTACGCCCAGGTGGTGCAGCGCGCCCGCATCGCACTCGATTGAGCCCATCAAAGGAGAACCCCATGAACCGCAACTTCCGCATCGGCCAGATCGTGCCGAGCTCCAACATCACCATGGAGACCGAGATCCCAGCCATGCTGCGCGCGCGCGAGGCGCAGCGCCCCGGCGAACGCTTCACTTTCCATTCGAGCCGCATGCGCATGCACAAGGTGACGAAGGAGGAGCTGGCCGCGATGAACAAGGAGAGCCTGCGCTGCGCCGCCGAACTGGCCGACGCGCAGGTGGACGTGATGAGCACGGCCTGCCTCGTCGCCATCATGGCCATGGGCCTGGGGTACCACCGCCAGACCGAGCGCGAACTGACCGAGGTGGCGCGGGCCAACCGCTGCCTGGCGCCGGTGATGACCTCGGCCGGCGCGCTGGTCGAGGGCCTCAAGACCCTGGGGGCGCGGCGCATCGCGCTGATGGCGCCTTATATGAAGCCATTGACCGACCTGGTCGTGCAATACATCGAGCACGAGGGCATCGAGGTGGTCGATGCCATCTGCTTCGAGATCCCCGACAACCTCGAGGTGGGCCGGCGCGACCCGCTGCAGTTGCTCGACGACGTGAAGCGGCTGGACACCCGCCGTGCCGACGTCATCGTCGCCTCGGCCTGCGTGCAGATGCCTTCGCTGCCGGCGGTGCAGCGCATCCAGGACGCGACCGGCATTCCCACCGTCTCCACGGCGGTATGCACCGTGCGCCGGATGCTGGAGCACCTGGACCTGGCACCGGTCGTGCCCGGTGCCGGCGCGCTGCTGGCCGGCTGAAACCCTGCTTTTCCTTCCTACAACGAGACGAGAGACAAGACCCATGTTCCGCCATCCCACCCTGGCCCTCGGCCTCGCCGCGACCGCGTGCGGCGCCGCCGCGCAATCCAGCCTCACCGTGTTCGGCATCGTCGATGCGGCGGTGAGCCACTACTCGACCCGCAGCGTCGTGCCCGACGGTCGCCCTTCCTTCCTGCTCCCGCCCGGATCGCGTTCGAGCTTGCGCAGCAGCCAGACGGTGCTGTCCAGCGGAAGCTCGCTGCCCAGCCGCATCGGCTTTCGCGGCACGGAGGACCTGGGCGGCGGCCTGGCGGCCAGCTTCTGGCTCGAATCGCCGCTGGCCAACGACAACGGCGCCGTGGGCCTCGGCACCTTCGCGCGCCGCTCCACCGTGAGCCTGTCGGGCGGCTTCGGCGAGATCCGGCTCGGGCGCGACTACACGCCCACCTTCTGGAACGACACGCTGTTCGATCCGTTCAGCAACATCGGCGTGGGCGGGAACCTGATCGGCTCGGTCAACACCCGGCTGGCCGTGGCCACTGCGCGCGCGACCGGCGATCCGCTCAACGGCGGTCTGCCCGGCGGGCCCGACAACTACGTGCGCACGGCCAATGCCATCGGCTACTTCCTGCCGGCCGGGCTGAATGGGCTGTATGGGCAGGTCCAGTACGCCCTGCACGAGAACGTCAAGCGTGACGAGGAAGTTGGCAGTCCGTCGCGACGGGGTGCGGAAGCCGGGCTGCGCCTTGGCTATGCCGCCGGCGCCTTGGACGTGGCGGGCACCTTCGTCCAGAGCACGGTGGGCGATGCCTGGCTGCCCGGTGGCGTGCACGGCACGCGAAAGGTCAGGAGTGCCAGCCTCGGCGCGTCCTACGATGTCGGCGGCGCGAAGCTGTTCGGCGAAGTCTCGCGCGTCGCGGACGAGGCGCGCAGCGCGTTCGCGGCGAATGGCTTCCAGGTGCCGACGTCGATCACGGGCATTTACCAGGGCGCGTTGCTGGGGATCACCGTGCCGCTGGGCGCGGGACAGATCCGCGCCGCCTACTCGCGCGTGAAGTTCGAGAACGATGCGCGTCCTTTCGTCCCGGTTGGCACGGCGGCGGGAGAAGCGTCTGCCGCCAAGCTGGCGCTGGGGTACAGCCACAGCCTGTCGCGGCGCACGACGCTGTATGCGACGGTGGCGCGCATCCGTATTCGCGAAGGGCAGAACAACCCGGCAGTCATGGGTGCGGGCGTCGGTCCTGCCGGGACGGGCACCTTCGCGACCTCGGGTGTGTTCTCGCCGCGTTCGGCCATTGGCTATGATTTCGGGGTGCGGCACGTCTTCTGAGGCGGTTTGCGGCCGAGGCCGCAAACGGGCCGTCGACACGGCAGAGAAAATTTTTTCTGCCGACGTGGACGATGGGCCAAAAAGCTGTGCATAATCGAGGGCTTCGCTGACTGGCTTCGGCGGCGATGACGAAAGTCATCGGGTTGGAGTCAAGCGGTGAAGAGGATGAAAAAAGTTTTGACGGTTCTTTAAAAACCGTGTTAGACTACAAGGCTTCGCTGATCGCAGCGAGCAAGACGAAGTAGACGATAAGTTGCTTCGGTGATCGTTAAAAAATTACAGCCGATAAGCGTGGGCGTTTGAAGGTAATTGCGTAAGTTCTTCGGAACAAGTCGCAAGACTTAAAACGCTCATGAGAATAGAAGTGAAGTTCACTTCAATTCCGTTTTTGTGAGTTTTGCCTGATTGTGAGATCAGGCGCAAATCAAGATCGAACTATAGAGTTTGATCCTGGCTCAGATTGAACGCTGGCGGCATGCCTTACACATGCAAGTCGAACGGCAGC